>Ga0208490_100094_pt1 | contig 70633 bp, 64 predicted proteins | sample SubbioAug_CSWold_FD_184818 | JGI IMG/M metagenome (GOLD analysis project Ga0208490, IMG submission 184818) | Serpentinite rock and fluid subsurface biosphere microbial communities from McLaughlin Reserve, California, USA - CR11Aug_CSWold (SPAdes) | ecosystem: Environmental > Terrestrial > Deep...
CGAACACGGTGCGGGCCACGGCCCATGATCTGAAGACGTTCTTCACCGTGGTCGACAAGGCCCCAGTCGAGGTCGTCGCTGCCGACGTGTTCGACTTCCTCGCCCACCAGCGCGGTGACCGGACCGTGGTGCGCATCGTCGATGGCGAGTCGGGTCTGGCACCGGCGACGATCGCTCGGCGGTTGTCGACGGTGTCGGGCTTCTACGCCTACCTCGTCGCCCGGGGCGATGCCGGCGTCGACGCCAACCCGGTCCCGCGTGGCCTCGCGACCCGAAAGGGCGGCGGCCGCCAGACCCGCACCGTCCCGCTCGTGCGTGTCCGCAAGCGACTCCCGCAGATCCTGACGCCAGCCGAGGTCGACGCTCTGTTCGGCGCGCTGCGCACCGCCCGGGATCGGGCGATGGTCGCAGCCATGGTGTTCGGCGGCCTGCGCCGCTGCGAGGTCCTCGGCCTGCGCCTCGGCGACATCTGGGTCGGCGACCGATCGCTGTTCATCGAGGAAGGCAAGGGCGGCCACCAACGCGTCGTGCCGATCTCGCACCAGTTCTTCACCGCCGTCGGCGACTACCTCCACGACGAACGACCCCGCTGCGACCACGACTCGGTGTTCGTCGCGTTGAAGGGCCCCCGGCGGGGCCGGCCGCTGTCGGCTGACGGGGTCGACGAGATCCTCACCGGCGCCCGCCGGCGGGCCGGGCTGGATCGAGGCACGTGCCACGAGCTGCGCCACACCTGCCTGACCCGGCTCCGCGAAGCGGGCATGGCCCTGGAGGCGGTCCAGGCCCAGGCCGGTCACCGCTCGATCGAGTCGACCCGGGTGTATCTGCACCTCACCAACGACTGGCTCGCCGATGAGTACTTGCGGGCGTCGGCGGCCATCGACGCCGACCAGGCCGCCGTCGCCGAGATGCTCGCCATCCAAGACACGGTGACCCGATGACCGCCGCCGCAGCGCCGTGGCTGTCGAACGGCCCGGACAAGATCACCGACGACTGGCAGGCCATCGCTGCCCGAGCACCACGCATGGCCTCGACCATGGGCCGCTATCTCACCCAGACCTCGACGTTCCTCGCACCCGCCAGCATCGACGCCGCATCCATCGCCCTGCGGCAACTGGCGTTCTGGCTGCTGGAACACACCGACGTCACCGCCGTCGGCGCCGTCACCCGCGACGACATCGAGGACTTCACCGTGTGGCTCGCCGACCAGCCCGGCCAGAAGGGACCGCTGCTCTCGGCGAACACGCGGTCCCAGCGGATCCACATGCTCCGGTCGTTCTTCGCACGGATCATCGAGTGGGACTGGGACGACGCACCACGGCGCAACCCGGTCCTCAAGGGCGACCTGCCAGCACGCCCTGATGCGCTGCCCAAGTTCCTCGACGACGACGCTGCCGCCAAGCTCATGGCCACGGCCCGAGCGGCCAAGGATCCAAGAGACCGACTCGTCGTCGAGCTGCTCGCCCGGACCGGCCTGCGAGCAAGGGAAGCGACCGGCCTCGACGCTGATGCCGTCGTGCGCGTCGGCGACGGTCACTGGCTTCGTGTCCCGGTCGGCAAGCTCCGCAACGACCGCTTCGTGCCCCTCCACCCCCAGCTCGTCGAACTGCTCGACGACTGGTGCTCCACGAACATCGACCACATCCGATCGCACCGGCGGCTCCTCGCCGACCACCGCGGCTCGCTGAGCTACGACGCGCTCCTGCGAATCGTGAAGCGCATCGCGAAGCAGGCCGGGATCGGACACGTCCACCCCCACAAACTCCGCCACACCCTCGCCACCCAGGCCATCAACCGCGGCATGCGCCTCGAAGCCATCGCCGCGCTCCTCGGACACCGCACCATGCACATGACCCTGACCTACGCCCGCATCGCGGACCGGGTCGTCGCCGACGAATACGCGGCCGTCACCGCCCAGCTCGACTCCATCTACGGGCCCACCATCGAAGCCAGCCTCGAGCCCGCCAACATGGCCCGCCTCCGACGCGAAGCCCACGCCCGCATGCTCGGCAACGGCCTCTGCACCCGGCCAGTCGAGCTCGACTGCCGCATGGAATCCGCCTGCGAGACCTGCAGCTACTTCTCCACTGGACCCGAGTTCGTGCCCGTCCTGCTCCGCCAACGCGACCACGCCCGCGACCACCACCAGCCCGACCGGGCCGCACTGTTCGACACCCTCATCACCCGCGCCACCGAGGAGCCCGCTTGACACCGATCACCCGTATAACGCCGGTTCTCCCGTGGGTTCCGATGTCCGTTTCGGATGGACTTGCGCATGGATAGGTGCGAGGCCGTCTACGTCGGAATCACCAACCTCGAGAGGCCGCCGAAATCGCTGGTCTCTCCCGAGTTGAGGCGTCGGAGCGTCCGCCTGGGGAGTCACGGTGCCCAGTCGGTGATGCATCGCCAAGGCAACCACCGCGGCAACACCGCGCTTGGCATCGTCAGTCTGAGTGCCTCGCCAGGTCCCGTTTCCCGCCTGCACGCAGACCTAGGGTCAGCAGGAACGCACCCCGACCGTGAGGTTCTCCAGGCGTGGACATACTCTCGTATAACGCTGGCCATGACGGTGCCGTAGCGCATCTGAGCGACGGACTCCTCGTCTCGTCTGTAGAAGCAGAGAAGGACTCCAACTGGCGCTACACGCCGCTTGGTACCCATGACCTAATTGAGTCGTTCGGCCGCGTCGACCAAGTGCCGGACGTGATCTGTGCAGGAGGCTGGTGGCCACGCGAGGCCCATCTGACCGGGACGCCGTGGCACGTCGGTTATCGAGGGGTCGGTAAGGACGGCATCGCCGTGCACAGTCGCCGCATCTTTGGGAAGTCGGTTCCCTATTTCTCATCATCTCACGAGCGCTCGCACGTGCTTTGCGCCTTCGGTATGTCGCCATTTCCGCAAGGAACGCCTTGCTACGCGCTGGTCTGGGAAGGGGCGATCGGAGCGTTCTACGAGATCGACCGGGACCTCAATATCACCCTCATCGCTGACGTGATGAATGAGCCCGGCAATCGATACATGTCGATCTATGGATTGGCAGATCCGACCTTCCCTAAGCACCTGCCATTCTCACGCTGGTCGGATGCAGGCAAGCTGATGGCGCTTGCTTCGTTCTCAACGAGGAGTTCACCGACGCCTCACGAGCTGGAGTTGATGGATTTCCTTCTGACACCGGAGCACGTTCGGATCGACCTGTACGAAGAACTCAAGTCATCGGCATACTTCAACGTTGGACTCGACGATGTCGAGTTTCGAAACTTCGCCGGAATCCTTAGCGACCGCATATTCGACACCTTCTGTAGTTTCGCAACGGCCAACTTGCGCAAGCGCCTGCCGCTCGTAATCGCAGGAGGCTGTGGCCTGAACTGCGACTGGAATAGCAGATGGCGCGCGACCGGCATCTTCTCCGATGTGTTTGTCCCGCCAGTCGCCAATGACTCTGGCTCGGCCATCGGAACGGCAATCGACGCCCAGCACCACTTCACCGGAGATGCGAAGATCGACTGGGATGTCTACTCAGGACTTCCCTTCAACGCTGGCTCGCCGTTCGAAGCCGATCGGTACGACATCTTCGATGCGACCGACGACCAGATCGCCGACATGCTGCAGGACGGACTGATTCTCGGGTGGGTGAGCGGACGGTACGAGATCGGCCCCCGTGCTCTCGGGAATCGGTCCATCCTCGCTGCGCCATTCGATGACAGTACGAGAATACGCCTGAACGACATCAAGCAGCGCGAGCAGTTCCGGCCGATCGCCCCGGTGTGTCTGGAAGAAGACGGGAGGGAGTGGTTCGGCTGCCACGGCGGTAGCCCACACATGCTGTTCACCTACATCGCCAAGACCGACGCCCTGCGAGCCGTGACCCACGTCAACGGCACGGCACGACTGCAAACCGTCAACCCTGAGACCAATCCGCACCTGCACCGATTGCTCGTCGCGTTCAAGGAGCGAACGGGGTTCGGTGTGCTCTGCAACACGTCGCTCAACTTCAGCGGGAAGGGCTTCATCAACAGCATGACAGACCTCGACGCCTACGCGACCGGCCACAGCCTGGATGGTTTTGTTATCGAAGGCAGAGCGCACCTGGTCCGCGAGTCAGACCGATACAACGCCTATCGCCATCGTCAAGACCAGGGCAGGTGATTCAGAGACGATGCCACCCAAGTCGTGGCCGAAGGACGGCGCCTTCCCGCCTGGTTTTGAGAACGACGATCGTCTGCGGTCTGCCTTCATTCGCGAGCTGACGCTGAACCAACTCCGGGGCGACCATGCATCATCCGCGGTCGAAGGCCCGGAAGAGGCGCCATCGATACCGCGCACGTTGATTCGCTATTGGCACGATCACAACGCCATACCCGACGATGTTCAGGACTGCCTCGACTCTTGGGAGGTATTGCGCGAGGCCGGCTTCACGTTCTGGATGTTTGACGACGCCACTGCTCGTGGATACATCGCTGAGCGGTACGGCGAGCGCGAGGTTGCCGCCTTTGCTCGCTGCAGGCATCCAGCCATGCGAAGCGATTATCTGCGCCTCTGCTTCGTGCTCGCAGACGGCGGGCTCTACGTGGATGCGGACGATGTGTTACTCGGTGGAGAGTGGGAAGCCGTTGTCCGCGGCCACAGCTTGAAAGTTCAGCCCCTGTGCTACGACGTCACAACCCACACGATGGTGCCCGCAGCTCACCTTCGGCGGACGGACCTCGCTACCCACGGGCGGATCTTCTACGTGAATAACAATCCCATCGCCGCACCAGCTGGCCATCCAGTGTTGCGGCGGGCACTCGCTCGGGCGACCGATCTCTTGCTCGGCGACGACCCCGAGCCGGAGATCCAGTCCACGACCGGTCCTGGAAATCTGACGGCTGTGCTGGCCGCATACGCGCGTGAGCAGCAGGTACTGGGGTCCGCTTCAACGTGCGACTTCGAGCTTCTGCTCGAGTGGGAGACCATCGCTGAGCCGCGTTGGGATCTCGCCTACCGCAACGACGAGCGCAATTGGCGCAACATGAGTCGCGGGTAGCTGGCGAGATATCCGACGGACGTTCCGATGAACCTCGACAGGATCACGAGTCCAATGCGGAGGTCGGTCTTCCGAACATGGCGGTCCGTGGCCGTTCGAGTTCAAGGACCTCGGGTTCGAGCGTTCGGCGGAGCCGAAGGTCAGATCAGCGCCATCCTCGTCATCAATCTGGACAGGCAGCCACGCCGGTGGGCTCTCGTGACCCAGGAACTGCACCGTCTCCGGAGTTCGGACGGTGCGTCGCTCCTATCGATCACGCAACGGCTCGCAGCCGTGGACGCTCGAGACGGTCGCTCCGGAGCGGCCACGGGTGACGTGGACGTGATGTATCGAGTCGGTGATCAACTGCATGTACAGCCGGACGTCCGACTCGCGGAATGCTTTTCGGCCGACGAGCCAGTACGAATGACGAAGCAAGAGGTCGCCGTCGCGCGGTCTCACGTGGAGGCCTGGAAGTCCGTCGCGACGGGGGACGAGGACTTTGTTCTTGTGCTGGAGGACGATGTCTGGTTCAAGCCCGGTGCCGCCGCCGCTATCGACCGCGGATGGCGGGAGGCTCGCCGCCGATTCGCTCGAGGCGAAGGTCCGAAACTGTTGTATCTGTCCTTCAGCGATGCGGACGGGACCGCCGTTCGGGAGGACGAGCACGACGGCGTCTTCCGACCAGTTCGAGGTCTCTGGCATCTCTCGGGCTACGTCCTGTCCCGCGAAGGAGCGATTCAACTCCTTGGGGCGATGCCTGTCGTTGGGCCCGTCGACCTCTGGATGAACTTCCGCTTCCGCGAGTTGGATGCGCTCGCTCTCAGCTCGCCCGTAATCGCACAGAGGCAAGATGTCGAGTCGGACAACTCATACTCGATGCTGCCCTATCTCGCCCGGGCGGGAATCGTCGACTCGGATCAGGCCTTCAAGCCACCTGACGCGTCCCGTTGCCGCTCGGTGCTCGCATGGACCGGACTCGCAGCAAATGAGAGTTTGGCCATGGCGCTCTCGATGCTGGGCCTGCGAGTTCGTGCATTCGACGGCGACGAGCCGGCCCTGGACGAGTGCGAGCTAAGAGAGTCACTCAAGACCTTCGACGCCTTGGTGGACGCCCCTCTCACGCCTGCAGCGGTCGCAGCCGTCGCCGCCGATGAACGAATCGTCCTGCTCGTGGAGTCTGACGCTTCAACGCCCGTAGGTCTGGAGACTGCGCTCGCATCGGCCTCTCGGTCGGCTGTCGTGGCATCGGCCAGCTCCCTGTCTAGGTCGTGGGACCCTCTATGTGGGCTCCTGGACCTGGAGCGTCCTGTAGACGACTTCCCCGTTGGTGCACCTCGCACCTTCCGCTTGTTCCGGGACGACCGCCCGACGGAGCAATTCGCAGCCGCGGCACGCAATCGACGGGACACTCGAGCAATGGACGAGTCGCCGTGGACATTGCCGGAGGCAGAGGGTTGGCAACCGGCGGATCGTTTAGCATCAAGAGGCCATGCCGCGCGTCAACTGACCATCGAGGCGTACATGACGGAGCCGTCAGCTGAATTTTACGGTCTCGGCGAGACGTTTCCGGGCAACCTCGCATCATTCGTTCACCAGAACCTGGCGCACACGGCCGAAGGCACGTGCCTCACAATCGAGGCGGCAGGCGAATCAGACCGGCACTACCGGTCAGGAGCGTTCGCATCCGTGCGCACCTTTGGGCACGGGCGATTCGAGGCTGAGATACGAGCGGCGGTAGGCCCGGGTCTAGTCACGGGATTCTTTCTCCACCGCGCAACGCCGCTCCAGGAGATTGATATCGAGATTGTTGGTTCGGACCCTCGGCGGATGCTGACAAACGTCTACTTCAATCCGGGAGATGACGGAACGGCGATGAGCTTCGGTTACAGGGGCTCACCATGCTTGGTAGATCTCGGATTTGATGCCAGCGCAGACTTCCATCGGTACGCGATTGACTGGCGTCCCGGTCGAGTGACCTGGCTCGTAGACGACCTCGTCGTACACGAGCGCGTTGGGTGGGATCCGACACCAATCCCTCACCTAGAGATGCGCCTATACGCAAACCTATGGGCACCACGATCTGGGGAACTCGCCGGCCGCGTAGATGAGCGTCGGCTACCCGCTACAGCAACGTTCCGGAGTGTACGCCTAGAGTCATGATCGCCGTGGCGCTCAATAACGCCCACTCCGAACTACGGATCGCCCTGCGAGCGGGGTTAGAACAGATCGGCGCTTCCCTGCGCGTTGAGCTCCACGGATCGGGCTCACGGGGACGTGTCATGGCCCCGGTCGCACAGTGGTCAGTCCGCTTCGATTGGCACAGCCCGGTCAGTGAGATGAGCCACGTAGGAGAGCACGGCGAGCATCTCCAGCGCCTCGGTCTCGTCCGGATCGGGCCACTCCGGATGGGAAACGAGATTCCGTACAGCCATCATCGATCCACGGATCAACGCTGCTGCTCCTGAGCGAGCGCTCCCGTAGGAGTCCCCGGCCGGGTCGAGGTTGGGGAAATGAAGGCGCACGCCGTCGCCCTTCTCAGCGAACAGCTTTGCTAGGTCCTGCCCGGACAGCGCTGGGCCGGCGACGGTCTGGAGGTGGCTCTCGAGCGCTTGGCCTGCTGTTTGAACGGCTTGCCGGTGGTGGCCGCCGTCGAAGAGATGCGCCGCAGCGTCCCAGATCGTTGGGTGCATGCTCTGAGTCGACATCTGGGGTCCCGAGGGGCCCAGCTTGTCTTTCAGCTCTGCCTGGCGTTCGAGCAGCGTGATCGCCCGGGTCGCGGAGCGGACTATCGGTGAGAAGTCACTGGCCATGCTCATCTGCGAGCGCCCCCATTCTTGAGCTTCTCGGGCCCACGCTGGGTCCACGCGGTCGAGTATCTGCTCGATCACAGGTTGTTCCTGCTCAAGGATTCGCCGGTCAGATTCCGGGTAGCTCGCGCCTCTGAAGCGATCGTGGACGCTCACATACGTCCTGAGTTCCTCGATCGCCCAGTCAACGTCCACTGCGTCTCTCCTGTTCGTCCGTGGCTAAGCCAACTTGTCGTTCAAGTGTCGTCGTGCCTGGTCGCGTAGACCGTATGGCTCCAACGCGAGAACGCCGGAGTCGCAGACGAACAGACAGCAGCCGCACCGATCGGCAACTCGGGATCGAAGGTGGGCGCTGGAGGTCGGCGCGTCTCTGCCATCTAGTGGGAGTAGGCCTATCCCGGGTTCCCGGTGAGTTGGTCTGTCACTCCGAGGCGATCGGCAAGTCGGTTCGATTCGTCGGTCAGGCGCGAGAGTCTGCCGAGTTGTCCGAGTGAGTTCGTGGCGCAAAGTGCGAACGTTGCGGCGACGCGCAGGGGAACGGCCGCCACGGAGGGATGGTCCCGAAGTTGCGGCATGCCGCTGTCTTCCAGTGGTGGGTCGAAGTAGCTGTCGGCGCTCAAGGCTGACGGATGCGAGTAGGGCGATTCGATCTTGTAGGCAACGTACAGGTGCTCGGAACCGATCCGGGTGCAGAGCTTCTCGACTTCACGCAGTAGGACGAGGCCGTCCGGCTTCTCGCCACTCGGAGGAGGACCGAGATCGACCCCGGTCAAGTCCCACCGTCGCATGTGGGCCTTCTGGTACAGCTTCTGGCGATAGTCCTCGTGCTCATAGCGGACCGCTTCCAAGGCCGCGTTTGGGAACTGGCGCAGCCACTCGATGGCGGCAGCGTGAATGAGCAGAGTACGTAATAAGGGAGACGCTTCCTGCGACAGGCCGTTCTTGTGAAGGAGCCTCACAGCGCCGGCCGTGCGGATAGAACGCATCCACCAGCCAAGTCCGAGGGCGACCGCAGTTGCGGTCTCGCGAGGAACTTCAAGTTCTCCGAGATTCCGCGAGAGCTTGGTCAGGTTGCGGATCGTCTGGGCCGCCTGCGGCTCACTCGTGTCCACCATCTCGTCAGCATGCCTGCCCGCCAACCCGGAGCCCCACCAAAGCAGCGGCAGCTCCGAGAGTCCCCTCGGAAGCATGAGATCAAGGACCGGTAGGCCCGCACAGATCAGGTGTCACCTATTCGCTCTCCCGACCGTGTCCGGCGCATGAGAGAACGGCGCATCTCTAGGCGTTGTCCGGGCCGCTTACCTCGGCACTCCGAGCGGTGGCGTCACCCGCCCTGCTCCTCCGCCGGCGGATGCTCCGCCACGCAGAACAGATTTCCCTCGGGGTCAGCCAGTGTCGTCCACTGAACGTAAGGCACCTCATCGAGCACGTCCCATCGATGGGTCGCACCGAGCTCGAGGAGGCGTTGGACCTCCGGCACGCGTGCACCCCAGGGCACCGTGAGGTCGACGTGGATGAGCTGGACCTCGGGGCGCGGACCGTCCAGCGGTTGGAAGAACATCGCGAATCCGGTGGGACCGGTCGGCGGGAGGTACACCGTGTCATCACCGGACGATGGTGTCGCTCCGGTGACCGATGCCCAGAACGAAGCAAGTCTCGCCGGGTCCTCGGCGCTCATGTTGATTGCGCCGAGGGCAACCGTGTGGTTCGTCATGGGGTCGACCGTACGGTGACGCGCCGTCTTCTCAACCCTGCGCCGCAGCGCGAAGCCTGCCCCGAGTGACCGACTCCGACGCCGGCGCCGAGATCTGCGGTGCTCGGGTGCCCCTCAACGTTCACGGGCCGTGGACGAAGATCCGGCCATCCGAGGCGGTTCGTCTCGGACTCCTGCGGAACCTGACGCGTGGACCTGTCGGGCTACTGCTGCTGGTGCGCCTGGTGCCCCGAGACCAGATCCGGCATCCGACGCATCTCCACCCCGGCCTCCACGGTCGTGTCCGATGCTCCCGAGTAGATGCCCCTGATGGGAGGGACGTCGTCGTAGCCACGTCCCCTGCCGATCGTGACGTGGCGCTCGCCCACCGGCAGTGCGTTCGTGGGGTCGAGCGCCAGCCAACCGGCGCCCGGGATCGCCGCCTCGAACCATGCGTGGGTCTGCACCGACGCCAGATCGCCGGCGACCTCACCCGTGCGGTCGTCGGAGGTGAAGAAGTACCCGGAGACGTAGCGGGCCGGGATCCCCAAGCTCCGGCAGGCGGCGACGGCAAGGTGCGCGTAGTCCTGGCACACACCCGAACCGCCGGCAAGCACCTCCTCTGCGGTCGTGCCGATGCGGGTCGAGCCCGGCACGTAGCGCAAGCCCCGGTGGACGGCACGGTGGATCGCCAGGACGAGATCGACCACGTCACCCTCAGTCCTGTCCAAGAGTCCTTGCGCCCACTCCTGCACCTGTGGCCCGGCGTGGGTGTGGCGGGTGCCTTGCAGGTACTCGACCAACGGCCCACGGAACTCTTCGGCAACCAGTGCCTCGAACGGTGCCGAGCTGGCGACGAGGGGCCTCGGGTGGGTCTCGACGGTCGAGCAGGCCTCGATCTCGATGGCGACATGGGGCTCGCGGACGCCGTAGGAATCGACCCGGGTCCCCCAGTAGTCGGTGAAGCTGTGCACGCGCGACGAGGGAGTCGAATGGAACCGGTAGGAGAGCAGGATCTGGTGGTCGTCGCTGACCGGGCAGGCCCGCACCTCGTTCTGCGAGTGGCGGATGACGTTCTCGTACTCGAATGCCATGCGGTAGCGGATCTCGAAGCGCACCTCAGCGCACCGCCGACGGGTCCAGGACGTGCAGGGCGAGCTCGTCAGAGCTGCGGAAGTACGTCACCTCGACTGCGTCGGACACCTGACGGATCTTCGCCTCGACCAATCTCAGGTAGACGCCGAGGTCGTCGCTGAGGACCTCCTCCACGTCGGAGTACTGCACATCGGCGCGCAGGCGTCCGAGCAGGCGCTGAGGCCGGTTGGCCGGGACCTCCCGGCCCTCGATCCGATCGAGCGCGCGACCAGCCTGCTGAAGGCTGAACAACACGGATCTGGGGAACTGGGGTGAGAGCAACAGGAAGGCGACGACATCAGCCGGGTCCATCGACGCGCGGTATCGCCGGCGGAACGCCTCGGATCCCGACGCCGACTTGAGAGTCGACGCCCAGTGATGGAACCCGCCCGTGGCGCCGGCCACCACCAGCTGGCTGTACCGCACCGAGAGCAGGCGACACGTCATCACGGCCCGCTCGAGCATCCAACCCAGGTTCATGAAGTACCAGCCCTCGTCGCGCGGCATGGTCTCCCCCGCTACACCGGCGACGGCCTGGCACCGCGTCTTGATCATCGAGTACAGGACGTGGGGTTCGCCGGAGATGTCAGATCCGACGTCGCGTCCCTGCAGCTCCAAGTGGAAGGCGTTGATCGATTCCCACAGCTCGGTGCTGATGAGCTCCCGCACGGCCCGAAGGTTCTCCCGGGCGTGCCAGACGTGCGACCGGATGGTTCCTGGGCTCGCCGGATCGAGGACGAGGAACCTGGTGACGGCCTCGGCGTGGAGGGGCTGCTCTGTCTCACTGAACGCCATGTCGAGGTTGAGCACCCGCAGCAGGTCGAACCAGGCGGTGGACTCGTGCACGGCGATCAGCTCGAGGTGGGAGTGGTAAGTGACGTCGAGCATGCGCGCCGTCGATTCGGCGCGCTCGATGTAGCGACCGGCCCAGAACAGGGACTCGGCGTGGCGGGCCAACATCACCCGCTCCCTTCGTCGACGTGGTCGGGGGCGAGCACCCAGGTGTCCTTGGACCCGCCGCCCATGCTCGAGTTCACGATGAGCGACCCCTCCCGCAGGGCGACGCGCGTCAGCCCTCCGGGCACGACCTCGATCGACTCCCCGCAGATCACGAACGGCCGGAGGTCGACGTGTCGGCCGGCCATGCGGTCCTGCACGAGCGTCGGATGCCGAGACAGCTGCACCACGTCCTGGGCGATCCACCCTCGGGGGTCCGCCTCGATGGACCGCCGGCAGCCGTCGAGCTCCTGGGCGGTGGCGTGGGGTCCGATGGTGATGCCGTACCCGCCGGCCTCGGCCACCGGCTTCACGACCACCTGGTCGAGCCGATCGAGCACGTGCGACCGCTGGTCGGGGTCCCACAGGAGATAGGTCTCGACGTTCGGCAGGATCGGCTCGTCTCCGGTGTAGTAGCGGATGAGGTCCGGGAGGAACGCGTAGATGGCCTTGTCGTCGGCCACCCCGTTGCCGACGGCGTTCGCCAGCGTCACCGTCTTGGCCCGCACCGCCGCCATGAGCCCGGGCACGCCGAGGGTCGAGTCCGCCCGGAACACCACCGGGTCGAGGAAGGCATCGTCGATCCGCCGGTAGATGACATCGACCCGCTGCATCCCCTTCGTGGTGCGCATCGCCACGGTGTGGTCGTCCACGACGAGGTCGCGCCCCTCGACCAGCTCCACTCCCATCTGCCGTGCGAGGAACGCGTGCTCGAAGTACGCGGAGTTGTAGACACCCGGCGTCAGCACCACGACCGTCGGCTCCTCGGGAGCCGAGGGCGGCGCGACGGACTGCAGCGCGTGCAGGAGGGAGAGCCCGTAGTGGTCGACCGGACGGACCCGGTGGTTCGCGAAGATCCGTGGGAGCACCCGCGTCATCGCCTGCCGGTTCTCCAACACGTACGAGATGCCTGACGGATTCCGCAGGTTGTCCTCCAGGACCCGGTAGGTCCCCTCCGCATCACGCACCAGGTCGACCCCGGCGACGAGGCACCGTGCGCCGTGGGGCACCTCGATCCCGGAGGCCTCGCGCACGAAGCCTGACGACGACGCGATCAGCCACCAGGGCACCACGCCGTCGTGCACGGCGGCGCGCTCGCCGACGTACAGATCGTCGAGGAACCGGTTCAGGACCGTGATCCGCTGGATGAGCCCCCGCTCGAGGTGCTCCCACTCCTCGTGAGGGATCAGGCGGGGGACGAGGTCCAGCGGGAAGGTGCGCTCGACGCCCTCGCTCTCGCCGTACACGGTGAAGGTGATGCCGGCGGTGCGGAAGGCCTCGTCGCGGAGGCGCTCCCTGCGCTCCAGCTCGCCGGGCGGGAAGGCGCCGAGCTGCCCCAGCAGCTCTCGGTAGTGCGCCCGCGGCTGACCGCACTCGTCGTGGGCCTCGTCGAAGAAGCCGCCTCGCTCGTAGTCGGCGAACACGCCCATGGACGGGGGAACGTATCCGCGGACCGCTGGCGCTTGATGACGTGCGTGTGAACTCGACACCGGCAGGGAGGGCGACGGGGCCCGTGCCCTTCGGGCGCACGTGCACGCGATGGCGCGACACCCGGCATCCTGGGACGGTGACCGCCCAGCCCTGCGCGTCCGTCGGGATCCGACGGGCCGTCTCCACCCGCCTCGAGACCCAGGTCTCGGCGGAAACCGACCTCGTCATGGCCATCGCTGTCGGCAGCGGGTATGCACGTGAGGCGGAGTCGATGCGGGTTCGCGTCGATGGGGCGGAGGTCGGGTGCGAGGAGCTCGACGTGGACCACGGGGGCCGGCTCCACCTCGTGCGCGACGTCGGTCCCGGAACGCTCGTCGTCGACTACCAGGCGACGGTGTGCGGCATCCCGTCTGCCGGCCCGAAGGTGAGCGATCTCGACCAGGTCCGCTACCTCCGACCGAGCCGCTACTGCGAATCCGACCGGCTCGGTCCGCTCGCTCGCGACGAGTTCGCCGGTCTGGACGGACACCAGCTCCTGGCGGGCGTGTCGAGCTGGGTCGGGTCGAACATCCGCTACGTGAGCGGTTCCTCTCGCCCGACCGACGGTGCGGTGGAGACGCTGATGGCGCGCGAGGGGGTCTGCCGGGACTTCGCCCACCTGACTGCGGCGCTGCTGCGCGCCAACGGCGTCCCGGCGCGGGTGGCGTCGGTGTACGCCCCAGGGCTCGAGCCCATGGACTTCCACGCCGTCGTCGAAGCGCTCGTCGACGGGCGGTGGGTCGTCGTGGATCCGACCCTGCTGGCTCCTCGCAGGTCCTTGGTCCGCATCGCCACCGGAGCCGATGCCTCGGACACCGCGTTCCTCGCGACCCTTCGGGGTGCGGTCGAGCTCAGACACGTATCCGTCACCGCGGTGGCGGACCCTGCGCTGCCCGACGACGACGTCACCGAGGTCGTCCAGCTCCACTGATCGCCTCGTTGCTCGCAACGGTGGAGCAGTCGCGCCGCCACGGTCACATGCGTGTATGCGGCCGCGAGTCGGGGCTCTGCACCGAGACACGGCCGAGGAAAGCATGCGCCAGTTGCGTGGCTACGAGGGTGGCCCGGTGCAGTCGAAGGGGAGAACGACTGCACCGGGCCCGGGGTCCGCTCGCCGAAGCGGACCGCTCGATGGCTCAGACCGTACGTGCGTGTCGTTTCACGGGTGTGTCGCGCCGGTGAAGGATGACGGAGCTGGAGCGACAGGTGAGTCGCCGGACTCGACCGCAACGCGTCGTCGGCCGGAAGGCAGGCGAAAGCGCACCTTCATCCAACCGTCCCCGGCGGGTGACACCGCGGTGACGATGTGCGCCGACGATGGCCGGGTCCGATCAACCTGGAGGCACTCGATGCAGATCCCAACCCACAGCTTCCGAACGTGGCGGCTCCGATTCACCGTCACCGATGAACCCGGTCGCCTGGCAGCAGCTGCCGCCGCCCTCGGAGACCTCGGCGTCAACATCTTGAGCCTCGACTTCCACGTCGTGTCCGCCACCGAGGTCATCGACGAAGCAACGGTGTCGCTGCCCCCATGGCTCGACGTTCCTGCCGTTGAGTACGCACTGCACGGCACGGGTGCCATCGACGTCTGGGCCGTACCGATCCCCGTCCACGAGCTGGAGGACATCGCCACACGCGTGCTCCGCCTGGCCTCGAGCGTGATCGCAGCGAGCTCGGACGAGCAGACGCTGAGCGACGCGATCGCCCAGCTGGTCGACGCAGAGCTGGTGTCGACGCGTCGCATCGATCTGGATCTCGACGGCGCCGGTGAGAGCGGAACGCCAGCGGCCGGACTCGTGCGGTTCGGGCGCTCGCACGTCAAGCGACTCCCTTCCCATGCCGGCTCATGGACGATGGAGATCCCCGACGATCCGTTCACCCCTCACCGGGTGTTCGTCGCCATCCGCCGATCGTCGCCCTTCACCTCCACGGAGGCTGCACGCGCGACTGCGCTCGTACAGGTCGCTGCGGCCACCGACGCCCTGCCCACTGGGGCCGGCGGCTTGATGCCGGCCGACGTCCGCATCAGCCGCCTGACATCTGCAGACCTCGACGAGGTCGAGGAGCTGCACCGGCAGTGCTCGCCCGAGAGCCGGTACCGCCGCTACTTCTCGGCCATGCCAATCATTCGACGGGACGTGATCGCAGGTCTGCTCGAGGCGAGGCACGGACGGACCGCCCTCGGTGCCTGGACCGGCGACCGTCTCGTCGGCATGGGGAACGCATGCGCCACCGACGCAGGTGGCCCGGACCGTTGCGTCGAGCTGGCGCTGCTCGTCGAGGACGACCGCCAGGGGCAGGGCATCGGCACCCGCCTCGCCCAGGAGCTCGTCGGCGCTGCCAGCCGCAGTGGCGCGAAGGACTTCCTGGTGCTCACCCTCCCGGACAACCAGGCGATGGAGCGGATCGTGCGGGGCATGGCCGACGTGCTCCGGACCGACAGGGCCCATGACACCGTCACGTTCCGCTTCACGGTCCCGGATCCGGTCGCTCCGACGGCGGACCTGGACATCATCCGCGGCTGAGCGGTGCTCGGCCACGTTCAGGTACCGGTCAGGAGGGCTTCACACGGCCGCGTTCAAGCCCACTCGACTCCGGACCGAGGTGTCATGCATGGATTCCGCTCTCCAGGACCAAGCGCGCCGGCCGGATGCAGACGACGCCGACCTCGTGCGCGCACTGCTGGAACCGGGAGCGGTGACCGCGGTCTTCCAGCCGATCGTGCGGATCAGGGACGACGAGGTGGTGGGCTACGAGGCGCTCGCCCGAACGACGGCGCCGCACGGGCAGGGTCCCGCTCTGTGGCTCGCAGCGGCACAGCGCCACGGACGCCGTGCCGACCTCGAGGTGGCCTGCCTGGAGGCTGCCGTCGCCAGCGGCCCCCCACCCGGCGGTGCCCCGCTCTTCGTGAACCTGAGCGCCTCGTTGCTCGACGACGACCGGGTGCGGGCGGTGCTCGCGCCGCTCGCCGACCGGCTCGTGATCGAGCTGAGCGAGCAGGAGCAGGTGGACGACTACGTCGCACTCGCCGCTCGGATCGGCGCGTGGCAGGAACAGAGCAGTCTCAATCGGTCGATGCAACACCGGCCAGTTGGAGGGAGCGTAGGTGCTCGTCGAAAGCCTCGGCCGGGGTCCGCCAGCCGAGCACCTTGCGGGGTCGGCTGTTGATGGTGGCGGCGACCGCTTCGATCTCCTCGGCGGTCCATCGAGACAGGTCGGTGCCCTTGGGGAAGTACTGGCGCAACAGGCCGTTCGTGTTCTCGTTCGTGCCCCGCTGCCAAGGGCTCTTCGGGTCGGCGAAGAAAACCGGGATGTCGGTCTCGACGGTGAAGGCGGCGTGGGCGGAGAGCTCCTTGCCGCGATCCCAGGTGAGAGACCGGCGGAGCTGGTCGGGCAGCGTGGTCATCGACCGGGCCAGCGCGTTCTTCATCGTGACGGCCCCGTAGCCGGCCAACGCCGGGCCGTTCTTCTTGCGGGGCTCCTCGCCGTAGCCGGGTTCCCTGGGCAGGTGGACGAGCATCGTGAATCGCGTGGTCCGCTCGACGAGGGTGCCGATGGCAGAACGCTGCAGGCCGATGACCAAGTCACCTTCCCAGTGGCCAGGGACCGCGCGGTCCTCAACTTCGGCAGGGCGCTCGCTGATCAACACGTCTTCGGTGACGTGGTCCCACGCCCGGCGGCCGACCCGCGCTCGCGGGATCCGCAAGGCACGCCCAGATCGCAGGCAGGCGACGAGCTCCCGCTTCAGCGCTCCGCGGCCTTCTATGTAGAGGGCCTGGTAGATGGCCTCGTGGCTGATCCGCATGGACTCATCATCGGGGAAGTCGACCGGCAACCGGCGAGCGATCTGCTCAGGGCTCCACGCCTGCACCCAGCGTCGATCACCACGATGCGGTTTGTTCTTGCCCTTCCACTCCGGGCCCTCTGGGCCCAGCACCCGACCGTCGCCAGTCCGGACCCGGCCCGACAGCCGGTCCTGGACGTAGGCGCGCAGCGCTTCGTTGCCGACGAGCTTCGCTGGCTTCGGTCGCCGTGCCCGCCGCTCGGCGTGCCACTGAGCGATCGTGGCCTTGTACTCGAGCCGGAACGTGCGGGTCGACGCGTTCCGGCGCAACTCCCGAGAGATCGTCGACGGCGAACGGCCAACGCGACGTGCGATCTCGCGCACCCCGTGCCCCTGGGCACGGTAGAGGGCGATGTCTTCGCGCTCGGAGAACGACAGGTAGCGGCCGGACACAGCCGGGCGAAGGCAGGGGTTCACGCCGCCAGCGTGACGGAACCACCGATACCCAACCGGGGATGACACGCCAGCGGCAACAGCAGCATCATCGGTCTTGTCGCCCTGCGCGATCACCGCCCAGAACGCCACCCGGTCCTGCCGCCACGCCACCGTCGGTCGACCCGGCGACGGCAGCTGCCCGCGGTACTGGCGGACCTCCTCCTGCCGCTCCTTCATCGTCGCCATCGCGCACACCTCCATCATCGAGGTGTTGCGACGACCAGTTGAGTCCGGCCAGGGCGCACGGGTCGCTGTGGACGACACCGGGTCCGGGTACGCCAGCCTGCGCCACGTCCTCCGCGTGGAGCCCGCCTTCATCAAGCTCGACCAATCGCTCGTGCACGGGGTGGACCGCGACCGGATCCAGCGGGCGCTGATCGCATCGATCGTGGCCTTCGCCCAGGAGTCGGGCGCAGTGGTGATCGCCGAGGGCGTCGAGACCCATGACCAGCTCGCCGCGCTGCTGCACGTCGGCGTGCCGCTGGCGCAGGGGTACCTGCTGGGGCGGCCCGCTCCCGGGTGGCGTGCCACGTCCCCCATCGGTCGGCTGGACGTCAGCCGGTGCCGGTCGATCGCAGAGGTCGGTGAGGTCGTCTGTGCCCACCTCGGCGCCCGAGGGGTCATGCCCAGCCTGTACATGGAGCGAGAAGGACTGCTGCGCTGCGTGGCACAGCGGGGGTTGTGGCAGGTGCTCGACGGGCTCGCACCTTCCCAAGGGGTGACCGGCCGCGCCTTCCGGGAGGGGCGCCTCGTCGTGGTCGACGACGTCGCCGAGTCGGTCGACTATCTGGAGGCGATACCGGACGTCGTCGCCGAGGCATGCGTACCCGTCTTCGTCAACGGTGACCCGGTGGGTGCGCTGAACATCGACAGCCGCCGTCCGTTCGAGGCGGAGGACGTCCTGGAGCTGCAGCGATGCGCTGCGCTCGCCGGTCGTTGGCTCGCCGGCGGCCGGACGGTCGAGCGCAGCGGCGGAGTCGCCCAGCTCGCGTCCGCGGTCGTGCGCATGGAGCGGGCCACCTCCGTCAGCGACATCGACCAGCTCCTGCTCGACGTCGCCATCTCCATCAGTGGGATGCCCAGTGCCCTGGTCGTGCGCCGTACGGGACCGGACCGCCCACCTGCCATCTCGGCCCGCGGGCCGCAGCGCAGCGCGCTGCTCGCCACCGATGCAGCCGACCTCGACAGCCTCGTCGACATCATGCTCCCCAGCCGCTCCTGCTACTCGGCGGGTTCCGACGATGCGCTCGGCATGGTCGGCACCGATGCGCTGCGACGCGCCGGCACCCGCTCGGTCGTGGTGGTACCGCTGAGACCGCACGCCGGCGCCCCGGCCCTCCTGGCGGTCACCTCCTCCCGACGGCGGCACCTCCACACCGACACCATCGAGCTCCTCGAGCTGCTGGCGGCGCAGGCAACTGCGCGCCTCGAGACGTTGGCGCACATGGACGAGCTCCGCCGGCAGGCGCACGAGGATCCGCTGACGGGGATCGGGAACCGTGGCGCCTTCAGCACCGCGCTCGGACGCTGGCTGGGAGACGGCACCACCGGCACGCTCGCTGTGCTCGACGTCGACGGCTTCAAGGGCGTGAACGACACCTTCGGCCACCCCGAGGGTGATCGGATCCTCTGCGATCTCGCCGGACTGTTGGCTGCGACGGTGCGAGCCCAGGACGAGGTGTTCCGGCTGGGCGGCGACGAGTTCGCCGTGCTGTTCCCGGACGTGGACGTGAGCGATGCCGAGGTCGTGGCGAGGCGACTGCGTGCCCTGGCGTCGGTGCTCCTGGGACCGGTCGGTGCCGACATCTCGATCGGCTTGTCGTCGATGCCCGAGAAGGGGTCGGCAGAGGCTGCACTGCGCGGCGCGGATCAGCGGCTCTACGACGCGAAGCGCCGGAGCGCCCTGGCGCCGAGCTGAAGAGCTGGCCCACGTGCGAAGAAAGACAACAGCACAGCTGCCGCTGTTCGCACCTGTCGGGAAGCCGTGACTGAGGGCATCCGCCGCATCCCCACCCGCTCGTGCACCGCCGAGCACCACCGACCACCCATTGGCCGGCTGCCCTCGCCTCAGGAGCGCAGGGCCCGCTCCCGATCGCCCACCGTCGTCGCCGCCACGGACGGACGGAGCTCACGTGGGCCTAGGAGCTTGTCGATGAGGTGCTGGCCGGCGGTGACGGGTCCGTAGCGCGCCGGTCGGTCGAGGGACACGCACGTCGGAAGTGGTTCCACGAGGGCGTCGGCGTCGGCCTCGTGGAAGAACGCCACGGAGCGTCGCAGAGCCGGTCCGCCGGCGGTGCTGGCGGGTGGCGCGACCCGGTGCAGCGTCGAGCGCCACCGGTCGTTCGTCCACTGGGCGAGCAGGTCGCCGAGGTTGACGAGCAGGCAGCCCTCCTCCGGGACGACCGGCGTCCAGTCCCCGTCGGGCCCGACGATCTCGAGGCCGGGGACCGGGTCGGCGTAGAGCACGGTGAGCACGCCGTAGTCGGTGTGGGCACCCATCCGCTGCTGGCCGGACGTGGGCGCAGGGGCGCCGGCGGAACGCTCGTACCAGTTCACCCGCATGACGTCGGGCGAGTGGCCCGTGTGCTGCTCGAAGAAGTCCCACGGCATGCCGAGCGCTGCAGCGAAGATCGAGGTGAGTCGGTGGGCGACGGCCTCTGCGTCGTCCCAGTACCGGAGCAGGGCGTCGCGGAGTGCGTCGTCACCCTCGGGCCACAGGTTGGGGGCGAAGAAGCGGTGCTGCTCCGCGACGTGGACCGGGTCGTCGGGGTCGAACTCGTGGCCGATGTTGAAGGCCTCGAACAGGTCGGGGGGCGCGTCGACACCGAGGCTGTATGCGAGCGACTCCGAGCCGAGTGGCGCCCAGCCCCGGTTGATGTCGGGTGACGGCGGGCGGCAGCTGCGCTTCACCGACTCCGGGGCGTGGAAGAAGCGCTCGGCTGCCTCGAGCACGGCGCCGATCACGTCGGCACCGATCCCGTGCCCGGCGAGCTGCAGGAACCCGACGTGCCGGCATGCGTCGTCCACCTGTGAGGCGACCCGGTCCAGCGCCGGGCCATCTCGGTCGCAGCCGGTGATGTCGATGACGGGGACGGTGGTCATGTGGGGCCTCCCACCGCAATGGCGCGGATCTTGCTGTCGAACCACTCACCGGCGACGACCGGTGGCGGGGCATCCGCCGTCCGACACGTCGGCAGGCACTCGATGAGCGTGTCGGGGTTGGGCGTCTGGAAGAAGGCGACGCTGAGCCGCCGGGGCCACGGCGGACCGTCCGCCGGGAGCACGACGCGGTGCCACGTCGAGCGCCACCGGTCATTGGTCCAGCGGGCCAGGAGATCGCCGATGTTGACGACGAGCCCGCCGGGGAAGGCGGGCACGGGGTGCCACGAGCCGTCCTCGGCCCGCACCTCGAGGCCAGGCACGCCATCGGTGTGCAGCAGCGTGATCGTGCCGTAGTCGGTGTGCGCACCGCCCCGGGCGGCACCGTCGGCCGGGGCCTCGGCCACCGCCGGGTAGTGGTTGGCCCGCATCGTCCCGGGCGAGCGGTCGACCTTGTCGTCGAAGTAGCCCTCGTCGAGGCCGAGCGCCAGCGCGCAGGTGCGGATGACCCGCACGGCGAGGTCGTCGAGTGCGGCGAAGGTCGCCCGCCACACCGCCTCGAACGCCGGGTCGTCCGGCCAGACGTTGGTGTCCTCGAACCGGGATGCGGCGAAGTGCTCGGAGAGGTCGGGGGGCGTCACCTCGCCGTGGGCCAGGGACTGCACCTCGCCACCGACGGCGGTGTAGCCACGCTGGAGACCGTCTGTCGGGCGGGGCACCGATCGCTTGGACTCGATCGGGCTGTCGAAGAACTGCAGCGTGCGGTCGGTGAGCTGTTCGAGGAGATTCGGGTCGATGCCGTGGCCCACGAGCCCGAAGAAGCCCACGGACCGGCACGCCCGGTCGATCTGGGCGGGGGCGTCGGGTGACGAGAGGTCGACGGCGGGGATGGTCAGCGTCACGGCGCCACCAGGTCGGCCAGGATCCGGCGGTAGGCCAGGCTCAGGCGGTCGTTGCGGGTGTGGACCTCGATGCGGGGGTCCAACGGCAACCGGCCATCCGGGTAGGACTCGAGCACGGCGAGGTCCTCGTCGAGGACCAGGTCCTCGAACTCGATGGACTCCTTGATCTTCAGCTCGTCGCCGGCGAAGTCGTTGCGCGCCATCACCTTGAAGACGATCGACCGGTTGGCGTCCACCGGCAGGCAGGAGAAGAGGATGGACAGCACGCCGCCGGTGAGCGGGAAGGTCAGCCGGACGAGGGCGGTGGTGGACGCCACCACCTCCTTGTGGAGGTGGTGCTCCTGCACGAGTGGGTGCTCACCGGTGGCGACGAGGGGGTCGTCGTGGTTGCGGTACGGGGTGACGTAGGTCGTGGAGGCGCGCCAGCCGTCGCGCACGACCTCGTGGGGCGGCAGGTAGGCCCCGTCTGCCACCCCGAAGGTGCCGGTGTGCACCGTGGGCAGGTGCGTGGCATCCAGGAAGTTGTCGGTGAGCTGGAAGGCGCCGGCCGTCGTGGGTCGGGGCTCGTTCCAGCAGCGGTCGAAGGCCACGTCGTCCCACTCGGGGAACGACGGGATGTCGTGCACCGGCTCCTCCGGGGCGAGCCACACCATGCCGTAGCGCTCCTCGAGCCTGGCCGGACGCTCGACCACCGCCCGGCTCGGGATGGCGCTGCCCGAGCCGAGCGCCGGCACCGAGGTGCAGTGGCCGGTTCCGTCGAAGGTCCAGCCGTGGTACCCGCACTGCAGCACCTCCCCGCAGATCGTGCCGATGCTGAGGGGCGCCAGGCGGTGGGGGCACCGGTCGGCGAAGGCGGCCAGGCCGGAGTCGAGTCGGGCCAGGACCCAGTTCCGGCCGAGGACGCGGACGGGCACGGGCCCGTCGGTGACGTCGTGGGACATCGCCACCGCGTACCAAGCCCGCTCCAGCCCGGGGCTGTCGTTGGCGACCCAGTCCGGGCCGGTGGCGTCGTCGGTGGTCGTCGCGTCGGTCATGGGGTTCTCCGGGGTTCTCTCAGGTGGTGGCGCGCTGGAACGGCTCGCCGAGCGCCAGCGGGGCACGGCTGGCCCGGCCGCGCACGACCAGGGCAGCCAGGGTGATGAGGTACGGGAGCGCGAGGAAGAGCTCGTAGGGGACCGCCGTCGCCTGCCCCTGGAGGCGCAGCTGCAGGGCGTCGCACAGCCCGAAGAGCAGCGCCCCGGCCAGGCAGGCCCAGGGCCTCCAGCGCGCGAAGACGACCAGGGCGAGGGCGACCCAGCCCCGGCCGTGGGTCACGTTCTCCAGGAAGAGGCCGAGCGGCCCGCAGACGAGCGCTGCACCGCCGAGTCCGGCGAGCACGCCGCTGACCACGGTGGCTCCCGTGCGCAGCCGGTCGACCCGGTAGCCGAGGGCGTCGACGGCGACGGGGGCGTCTCCGGCGGCGGTGAGCGCCAGGCCGAGCGTGGTCCGGGTCAGGACGAACCAGGCGAGGGCGAAGAGCGCGATCGTCAGCAGCACGAGGGCGCCCATGCCGATGCGCTCGATGCGGGGCGGGACCGTCCCGATGCCGAAGATCGTGCGGAAGAGGTACGTGGTCGCTGCCGTGCACAGCAGCGTGATGCCGAGGCCGGCCACCATCTGGTTGGCCTTCACGTGCACGACGGCGAGCGAGAGCACGAGCCCGACCAGGGCGCCGGCCGCGGCACCGGCAACGAGCCCGACCCATGGAGATCCCGTCTCGTTGGTGGCCAGGTAGCCGCCGAGCGCACCGCTGATCATCATCCCCTCGAGCGCGAGGTTGAGCACGCCCGCCCGCTCGTTGACGAGCCCGCCGAGCGCAGCGAGGGCGACGGGGACGGCGAGGCGGAGGGCGGCGCTGAGCGTCGCCACGGTGAGCACGGCGTCCATCAGGTCCTCCACCGTCGGTTGGCCAGGGCATCGCCGCAGACGACGAGCACGACGACGAGCGCCTGCAGCATCGACACCGCGGACACGGGGAGGGCGAACTCGCGCTGGGCGGACTCCGCGCCGATGAGCATCGCCGAGAGCAGCACGCCGGAGACCACGACGCCCACGGGGTGCAGGCGCCCCACGAGGGCGACGGTGATGGCGGCGAACCCGAAGCCCGGGCTGAGCCCCTGGATCAGCCGGCCCTGCACGCCTGCGACCTGGATGTAGCCGGCGATGCCGGCGAGACCACCGGACAGCAGCAGCACCCAGGTGGCGATGCGTGCAGCCGGCACCTCGTTGGCCTCCAGCGCCTCGCTGTTGTGGCCCATCGCACGGACCCGGAAGCCGAACCGCGTGCGCTGCAGGACCAGCCACGCCACGGGGGCGACCGCGGCGGCGAGGAGCACGCCGACGTGGAGGCGCACGTCGCCGATCACCGGCAGCTCGGCACCGCCGAGCACCCGGCTCTGCGGGAGGATGCCCGCCGGGTCCTTCAGCGGGACGCGCACCGCGTACGCGAGCAGGGCCTCGGCGACGTAGACGAGCAGGAGCGTCGAGATGACGACGCTGGCGCCGAAGCGGTTGCCGAACCAGGCGGCGAGCCCGGCCCACGCGGCGCCGGCGACCGCACCGATCGCGATCGACGTCACCACGAGCACGGGACCGGGGAGGGAGCCGGCCGGCCCGGTCGCCCACGCCGTGGCTGCGGTTGCCCCGACCAGCAGCTGGCCCTCGGGACCGATGTTGTAGACGCGGGCTCGGTAGGCGAAGGAGAGGCCGACGGCGATCAGGACGACGGGGCAGGCCCGGGTGAGCGTGTCCCGCCATCCGAAGCGAGAGCCGGTGACGCCCTCGACCATCGAGCGGTAGACGTCGAGCGGCGGGTGGCCCTCGATGGCGATGACGATGGCTCCCACGAGCAGGGCGATGACGACGGCACCGACCGGCACACCGAGGGCACGACCCGCGCGGCGCCGCCAGGAGGTGGTGGCCGACGTCGCTGCCGGGGTGGGATCCGGTGCGGGGGGCAGGGGCGCCACGCTGCTCGGTGGCGCGCTCACGACATCGGTCACGATGCGACTTCCAGGTGTCCCTCACCGGTCATGGCGAGACCGATGGCCAGGCGGTCGTAGGGCGGGTGGAAGGGTCCGACCAGCCGACCCCCGGAGGCGACGAGGATCTCGTCGGCCACCTCGAAGAGCTCGTCGAGCTCGGAGCCCATCCAGATGACGGCCGCACCACCGGCCGCCCGCTCGAGCACCCGGCGCGACACCCCCGCCGCGGCCTCGGGATCGAGGCCCCGGGTGGGGTGGCAGGCGAGCACGAGGCCGGGGTCCCCGTCCAGCTCCCGGGCGAGGACGACCTTCTGCGCGTTGCCGCCGGAGAGGGCGCTCGCCGGCGTGCTCGGGCCGTTGCCGCGCACGTCCCAGTCGGCCAGGCGGGGGGCGGCCTCGCGCCGGCGGTCGCGCCGACTGGGCAACCACCGGGGCAGCCGGCCGAGGTGGACGTTGTCGGCCAGGTCCAGGTCACCGACGAGGCCCCACCGGTAGCGGTCCGAGGTGATGTAGGCGATCCCCGCACCCACCCGCTCGGCCGGGGCGCGCAGCACGGTCGCCTCGCCGTCGATCTCGATCGTGCCGGCCTCAGCGGCGAGGCGCCCGGCCAGGGCGCCCTCGAGCTCGGCCTGCCCGTTCCCGTCGACGCCGGCGATGCCGAGCACCCGCCCGGGAGCGACCGCGAACGAGGCGGACCGCAGCGCACCGACCGTGAGACCGTGCACCGCGAGGCGGGCCGGCACACCGGCCTCGCCGGTGAAGCGCGGCCGGGCGACGCCGCGGTCCGCTGGGGCATCGTCGCCGACCATGAGCCGAGCCAGCTCCTGCTTGGTCCGACCTGAGACCGGCTCGTCGTGCAGCACGGTCCGCCCGCTGCGCAGCACGGTGACCCGGTCTGCGGCGGCGGACACCTCGGCCATGCGGTGCGTGACGATGACCACGGACCGGCCCTCGTCGGCGAGCGTGCGGCAGACGTCGAGCAGGCGGGTCGCCTCGGCATCGGTGAGCATGGCCGTGGGTTCGTCCAGGACGAGCACCTGGGGATCGGCATCGAGGGCGCGCAGCACCTCGAGGCGCTGCTGCTCACCGACCGAGAGCTCCCCGGCCGGGGTACCGGCCCGGACCTCGAGCCCGTACCGGTCCGAGAGCGCCCGCAGCCGCTCTTCCGCCTCGTCCCGCCCGGGCCGCAGCCGCCGCAGGGGACGGGCGAGGGTCAGGTTGTCGGCGGCATCCAGCGTCGGCACCAGCGTGAAGTGCTGCTGGACGATCGCCACACCGTGCTGCCGGGCGGCCTGCGGGCCGAACCGGTCGACCCGCAGACCCCCCACCACCACCTCACCGTCGTCCGGGCGGTCCAGGCCGGCGAGGATCCGCATGAGCGTGGACTTCCCGGCACCGTTCTCGCCCAGCACGGCGTGGACCTCCCCCTCGCGCACCTCGAGGTCGGCGGCGCCGAGCGCCACCACCGAGCCGAACCGGCGCTGGACGCCGACCATCAGCACGCTGGTGCGCCCACGGGAGGTGGTGGAGGTGCTCACTCGCTCACTTCGAAGGGGACGACGAGCTCGCCGGACTCGACCTTGGCCAGCTCCTCCTCGTAGATCGCCATGGCCTCGGGCGAGATCTCGCCCTCGAGCTCGGGGTTGATGGCGATCTCCATGCCGCCCTCGGCGAAGGTGATCTCGTAGTACGGGGCGGGGTCGACGTTGCCGGCCACCGCGTCCGCGACCATCTCCCGGAACACCTGGTCGAGGCGCCACACCGTGCTGGTGAGGACCACGTCGGGCGCGAGCTCGGCCATGTCGCCGACGTAGCCGGTGACGTAGCCACCGGCCTCCTTGGCCGCCTCGATCTGGCCGAGGGTCGGGCCCTGGCCGCAGCCGATGAACATGTCGGCGCCGCCGTCGACCTGGCCGAGGGCGGTCTCCTTGCCCATCTGCACGTCGTTCCAATCGCCGACGGCCAGGTACGTGCCGTCCGCGTCGGGGTTCACCAGCTTGGCGCCCTCGACGAAGCGCTGGAACATGTTCTCGCAGACCGGGATGTCGAAGCCGGCTGCGCCGGCGGCGATGTCGTTCTCGGCGGCGCCGGCGGTGAGGATCCCCTGCAGGTAGGCGGCCTCGTGGAACGGCTGGGCGTAGTCGGCGACGTTGCCGCTCGAGTCCCCGAAGCCACCGGCATAGGCGAACAGCACGTCGGGGTAGTCCGGAGCCAGCTTCTTGATCGCCTCGCCGTAGTTGAACGAGTGACCGACCACCACGTCGTAGCCGTCCTCGGCGTAGGCCCGGGTGGCCCGCTCGACGTCGGCGTCGGCGACGCTCTCCTGGTAGGCGAAGTCGGCGATGACGCCCTCCTCCTTCAGCGCCTCGGCACCGTCGTAGGCCGCCTGGTTCCAGGAGTAGTCGTTCACCTGCCCGGAGAGGACGATCGCCAGCGTCGGGAGGTCCTCGGAGGCCGATGCCTCCGTGCCCTCGGCCGGCTCGGCGGCTTCGGCGTCGGCCGCGTCGACGGCTTCGGCATCGTCGTCGCCGCACGCAGCGGCGAGGAGGGTGAACGACGCCAGGGCGGCGGCGAGGGTACGTGTGCAACGTTTTGTTGAAGCCATGGAGGCGCACCGTACGGATGGGTTGTTCCCCTCCGGTTGCGCTCCTGTCACGTGGCAGCGACCGGTACCTGTCGTCGATCTGACGTGGGCGGACGGCTCGGCTCGGTCGCGCTCAGGAGCCGGCGAGCGCCGCCTCGGTCGGCGCCCGGCCGACGATCGCGCGGAAGTTCACCGGATCGGTGACGCCCTCGGTGCACAGGAGCACGACCGTGGCGTCCGGACCGAGCTCGGGTACGTGGTCGACCACGGACGTGAGGCCCGCGAGCGTGGCCGCGCCGCACTCCCCGCAGTCGAAGCCGAGGTCGGCCAGGGCGCGCAGCGCGGCGGCGCATGCCTCATCGGAAACGGTGGTGAACCCGTCGAAGCGGTCCATGATCACGGGCAGGGCGGTCTGGGAGGCCAGGCCGCAGTTGAGTCCGGCCATGATCGACCGGTGGGGGCCCGGCACCTCCACCACGCGGCCGGCCGCCACCGCCGCCTGCACGCAGGCGGCGTCGTCCGGCTCGACGCCGAGGATGAAGGGCCGCTCGCCGACGTCGGCGGGCAGGCCGGCGGCCACTGCGGCGCCGAACGCCCCGACGCCGAGGGGGACGACCACGGCATCCGGCACCGAGTCCAGCTGCTCGTCGAGCTCGTGCAGGATCGTGGCGTATCCGTCGCCGACCCACTGCGGGATGTCGGTGTAGCCGGGCCAGGAGGTGTCCGAGATCACGAGCCACTCGTCGCCGCAGCCGGCCGAGACGCGGATGGCGTCGTCGTAGGTGCCGTCGACCACGGTGACGGTGGCACCCTCGCCTGCGATGGCCGAGATGCGCGCCTCGACCGTCCCGGCCGGGACGTAGATGTGGCACGGCAGGTCGAGGATGGCCGCCATGCGAGCGACAGCCCGGCCGTGGTTGCCGTCGGTGGCCGCAGCGAGGCCCATGGGGCGCAACGGCTCCAGGGCGCGACGGAGCACATCGAAGGGCTCACCGTCGAGCTCGACGTCGACGTCGCCCGACGCCGCCAGCCGATCGAGGACCGCCCGGTGCACGGCCCACGATGCGCCGAGCATCTTGAAGGCCGGGAGCCCGAACCGCTCGCGCTCGTCCTTCACCAGCAGGCGACCGACGCCGGCGGCCCGTGCCGCGGCCTCGCCGAGGTCGACCAGGGGGCTCGCCGAGTAGCCCGGCAGGCTGCGGTGGAAGTGCAGGGACGCACCGTCGTCGCCTGCGGCCTCGGTGGGGCGACGGCGTGGGTTGGCGAGGTACCGGCTCACGCCGGCACCCCGGCCCACGCGTCGATCTGCGCGACGCCGGTGGCCACGAGGTCGGCCGGTGCGCCCGAGCCCTCGAGCGAGGCCCGGGCGATGCCGGCGAGCTGGTCGTCGGTGAGGCCGAGCACCTCTCGGCACAGCTCGTACTCCTCGAGGATCCCGGGGCCGAACAGCAGCGGGTCATCACCGTTGATCGAGCACCGGATGCCGGCGTCGAGGAGGAGGGGCAGCGGGTGCTGCTCGATGGCGGGCACGACCGACAGCATGACGTTCGAGGTCGGGCACACGTCGAGGACGATGCCGCGATCGGCGATCTCCCGCAGCAGGTCGGGCTCCTCCACGGCGCGGACACCGTGCTGGATCCGGTCGGCACCGAGGGCGTGGATCGCACCGCGGACCGATGCCGGCCCCTCGAGCTCGCCGGCGTGCGGCGTGCGGAGCAGGCCGGCGGCCCCGGCCCGGGCGAACTGGTCGGCGAAGAGCTCCGGCGGGAAGCCGACCTCGTCGTTGTGCAGCCCGAAGGAGACGATGGGCGCGCCGGAGTTGTGCAGTGCCAGTGCGAGGGCGGTCACGCGCTCCGCATCGTCGTCGCCGTAGGTGCGGTCGAGGGCGGCCATCCAGCCGACGCCGACGCCGAAGCGTGCGCCGGCCTCGACGCCGAACTCCATGAGCATCTCCCAGATGTCGTGCTCGCTGCCGAGGCGCTGGACGTGGTGGCCGGCGTAGAACGACGGCTCCACCCAGACGCAGCCGGCCAGGGCGGCGTCCTCCACCACCTCGAAGACCATCCGGCGCAGGTCGTCCGGCGTCCGCATGACCTCGCAGGCCGCCACGTAGGTGCTGGCGAACTCGGTGAAGGTGCCGTAGCCCCGGATCTCGGGGACGGGGATGCCGTCCCGGGCGCACAGCTCCCGAAGGGTGTCGGGGCGCATGGCCCCTTCGAGGTGCACGTGCAGGTGCGCCTTCGGGAGGGCTCGGAGGTCCCGGCTCATCGGGCAGCCCGATCCGGCGCGTAGCGGCCGATGGCGATGGACTCGACCGCGTCGATGACGGCGACCACGATCACGGAGGAGAGCGTCACGAGGGCGACGGCGGCCCAGAGTCGCGAGTACTGGCTCGACGTGGTCGAGAGCACCATGAGGCTGCCGAGCCCGGTGCCCGAGGACAGCCAGCCGTTCAGGAGCGAGCCGAGGACGGCGAGGGGGACGCCGATCTTCGCCGAGGCGAACAGCGCGGGGACGGCGGATGGCATGCGGACCTTCCAGAGGGTGGTAAGGGGAGATGCGTCATAGGCGGCCATGAGGTCGACCGACTGCGCGCTGACCGACCGGAGCCCGCTGGTGACCAGCACCAGGGTGGGGAACCACACGATGATCGTGATAATGACCATGCTGCCCATGGCGCCGCGACCGAAGACGTAGGCCAGGAGCGGGATGAGGGCCACGATCGGCACCGAACGCAGGGCCAGCGCGATCGGCATCACGGCGCGCTCCAGCGCGCTGGACAGGACGAACAGCGACGCGACGGCCATGGCGACCACGGTGCCGACCAGGTAGCCGAGCGTCGACTCCTTCGCCGTGAACCAGAACGCGTCGAGCAGCTCGGCCCGCCGCTCGGCACCCGAGCCGGGGTCCTGCAGCCACTCCCACACCTGGCTCGGCGACTTGCCGAAGAAGCTGTCGACCTCGAAGTAGGCGAGGAACCCGATCCAGAGCACGTAGAGCAGCGCGAGGAGCCCGATGAGGGTGCAGGCGCCACGGATCAGTCCGTGGCGCAGCCGGTGCTCGGGGGCGGCGGCCGGTGTGACGGCGCTCGCCCGTTCGGTGACGCTCATCGCCGCGGCGCCCACGGGGTGAGGAGCCGCCCGGCGGTTGCGATGGCTGCGTAGCCGACGCCCGCCAGGGCGGTGGCGACGAAGGCAGCAGCCCAGACCTTCTCCGTCTGGGCAGTGGCCTGGGCGGAGACGAGGGCGATGCCGAGGCCGTTGTCGTTGCCGCCCAGGAACTCCCCGACGATGGCGCCGAGCACCGCCGCCGGGGCCGAGATGCGCAGCGCAGCGAACAGGTCGGGGAGCGCAGCGCGGATGCGGACCTTGCGCAGCACCGTCGCCGACGTGCCGCCGAGGGCCCGGATGACGTCGATGCTGCGGCGGTCGGTGGCTCGCAGGCCGACGATCGCCCCGATCAGGGTGGTGAAGAACACGGCCATGCCGGCCAGCGCCGACTTCGGGGCGTCGCCCGAGAGGGTGATCTGGAAGATCGGACCGATGGCGATGATCGGCAGGGCCGTCACGGTGACCGCCAGCTGCAGGATCGGCTTCTCGAGGAACGGGACTGCCACCGCCACGAAGCCGAGCGCGATGGCGATGAGGTTGCCCCAGAGGAACCCCGGCCACGCCTCGCGCAGCGTCGTCTGGGTGTGACGCCAGTACAGCGCCCGGTTGTCGACGACGGCGCCGACGACGTCGAGCGGTGGCGGGAACACACCCTTGCCCTCGAACACCGTGCTCGAGAGCACCTGCCAGAGCACGACGAGGGCGGCGATGAGACCGAGCGACGGCGCCCACATCGGCAGCTCGCGGCCTCCGCTCGTCCGGCCGCCGCCCACCCGGCGGGCGACGGTGCGGTCGCCGACGCCTGGCACGGCGGCAGTCATGCCGGCTCCTCGAAGCCGAAGAGCAGGTCGGCGATGTGGTCGAGGTACGCGTGAAACTCGGGGCTGCGCTGCATCTCGGTGGTGCGCGGCCGAGGCAGGTCGATGGTGACCACCTCGGCCACGACCGACGGGCGGGGCGACATGACGACGACCTGGTCGGCGAGCAGCACCGCTTCGTCGATCGAGTGCGTCACCAGCAAGGTCGTGGTGACCCGGTCGAGCCAGATGCGCTGCAGCTCCATGTTCATGCGCCGGCGGGTCATCTCGTCGAGCGCACCGAAGGGCTCGTCGAGGAGGAGCACGGCCGGGTCCGTGACCAGCGCCCGGGCGATGGCGACGCGCTGGCGCATGCCACCGGAGAGCTGCGCCGGTCGGGCGTTCTCGAAGCCGCTGAGCCCGACAAGGTCCACGAGGTCCTGGACGGCAGCCGGCTTGGCCTCGAAGCCGGTGACCTCGAGGGCGAGGCGGATGTTCTTGGTGACGGTGCGCCACGGCAGCAGCGCCGCGTCCTGGAACGCGATGCCCAGGCTGTGGTTCCGCCGGGCCGCAGCCGGGGCCTCGCCGTGGACGAGGACCCGGCCGGCGGATGGCGTCTCGAGGTCGGCGAGGATCCTGAGCACCGTGGACTTGCCGCAGCCGGACGGACCGAGCAGGGCGGTGAAGGAACCCTGCGGTGCGGCGAGATCGACCGAATCGATCGCGCAGACCGTGGATCGCCGCATCGGGAACTCCTTGCGGAGGCCCTCGATCAGCAACCCGGAGGCGTCCGGGCTGGTGGCGGTGGTGGGCTGCACGGTGCTGGCGGTCATCGGTCGGTCGGTGTCCACGGTGCTCATGGGACTCACCCCTCGTAGAGCTGGGTGCCGTCGGCGTAGACGGCCTCCAGGACGGCGTTGGTGTACAGGTCCTCGGTGACGTCGAACCCGAGGGACTGGAGGAGCTCCACGTTCTCCGCGATGCGCTCCTCGCTCATGGTGAAGATGCCGCTCTCGGCGGTGTCGCCGGCCGTGATGAGCTCCTCCTGGTCCTGCAGCTCGAGCATCTGGGACTCGACCGGCAGATCAAGGTCGGCGCCGTACACCTCGAGGGTGAGTCGCTCGGCCTCCTCCGGATCGGCGAAGGCGTGCTGCCAGCCCTTGACCTCGGCGGTCATCGCCGCCACCAGGGCGTCGAAGTTGTTCTCGAGGTTGTCCTGGGTCGTGACGTAGAGCTGCTGGAACAGGTTCACACCGATGTCGCCGAGCATGAGGCAGTCGACGTCCATGTCGTGCTCCGTGCGCAGGATGTTGGGCTCGTTGGTGACGAAGGAGAAGAAGCCGTCGACCTCACCGGTCATGAGCGGTGCGGGATCGAACTCCACCGGGATTCGGGCGACCTGGTCGGGTCCCGTCCCCTCTTCGAGGCCGTTGGCCTGCAACATCGCCTGCCAGACCGGCTCGTTCACGGCCTGCACGCCGATCGTCTTGCCGACCAGGTCCTCGGCGGAGGTCAGCGGCGCGGTGTTCTCGTAGAGGATGCAGAACGGGTTGTCCTGGAAGTTCGCCCCGATGATGACCAGGGGTGCGTCCTCGTTCGTCACGGCCGCAGCCACCTGCTCCGAGGCGGCGTAGCTGAACAGTGCATCGCCGGCGATGAGGGGGGCGATCGGGTCGACGGCGGGGCCGCCGCCGAGCAGCTCCACCGAGCTGAACCCCTCGTCGGTGTAGTAGCCGAAAGAGTCGGCCATGTAGTTGCCGGCGAACTCGGCGTTCTTGATCCAGCCGAACTGGATCGAGAGGTCGCCGAAGTCCCCCGAGGACGCAGCGGCGCCCGAAGCGGTCGCCTCCTCGCCGCTGGCGCCGTCGGTGGCTGCCGAGGTGTCGTCGTCGTCGCCGCAGGACGCAGCGACGAGCGAGAAGGCCCCGAGGAGCAGGAAGAGCCTGGGCAGCCGCCGAAGGAGGGAGCCAGAGGGGTGCAATCGCATGTGACCTCCACATGGAGTGGGACAGGGAGCCTCGGGGCGTGGAGCCTGAGGTGAGCGGACCGTAAGCAGGTCCGGTTTCTCGGCAGTTGCTCCAACGTCAACGGCGCGTGAACCGACTCAACACTTTGTTGATCACGCGCTCGGCGTCGGGCATGGTCTCCGGCATGGTCGCCATCGAGCCCGCTCCCCCGTCCACACCGTTCGCCGTGCCTGCCCTCGCACCGGGGCAGCACGCCGACGCCGCCGCCTTCCTCGCCGACCACGGCTTCGCCCTGCTTGCCGGCGTGTTCGACGACGACGCGCTCGTCGACCTCGAGGACGAGTGCGGCCGCATCCAGCAGGAGGTCGCCCGCGGGGAGCACGCGCCCCGCCACGGGGGCGAGATCTTCATCGACGACGACCGCGACGGTGCCGGCGGGACGCCGTTCGTGAACTACGTCAGCCACATCACCGAGCTGTCGCCGCTCGCCCACGCCGCCGCCACCCATCCCGACGTCGTCGCCGTCATGCAGCTCGCCCTCGGTGACGGGGCGTGGCTGCTCGACGACGAGCGCTTCGGCGTCGTCTACCAGGACGCTCGCCCGGGCCGGGAGTCGGCCTACAGCCGCATCGGCTGGCACAGCGACTGGCAGTCGGGTCCGCACCTCGACATGTGGCCCTCGGTCGCCTTCACCGTCCACATCGATGCGACGTCACCGGCCAACGGGTTCCTGAGGGTGGTGCCCGGCAGCCACCGGCGAGATCCGTCCGAGATGCCGCTGCGGTTCGAGCGCATCCCCGGGGAGATCGCCGTGTACGCCGACCGGGGCGACGTCATCCTCCATGACGCCCACCTGTGGCACTCCGCAGCCCGGGCGACCGAGGACGGACCGTCGTCCGTGCGGCGCCACATCCGGGGCGGCTGGTACGCCGGACGCCGGCTCGAGAAGGACCACGACAACGGCGACTTCGTCAAGAACGCCGCCCGATGAGCGCACCGGAGATAGTCGACCTCGTGGTCCGCGACGCCGACCTGGTCGTCACCATGGACGATGCCCGCTCGGAGCTCCGCGGCGGGTGGGTCGCCATCGATGCCGGCGTGGTCGTCAGCACCGGCGCATCCGACACCGAGCCGCCGACCGCTCGGCGGACGGAGTCGGTCCCCGGTTGCGTCGTCACCCCGGGCCTGGTGAACACCCACCACCACATCTTCCAGAACCTGACCCGGTCGTTCGGCCCGGCCACGGACGAGACGCTGTTCGGGTGGCTCACGACGCTGTACCCCCGTTGGGCGCTGCTCGACGAGGAGGCCGCGTACGTCAGCGCGTGGGTCGGCATGGCCGAGCTGGCGCTGGGTGGCTGCACCACCTCCATGGACCACCTCTACGTGCACCCCGCCGGTGCCGGCGACCTGATCAGCGCCGAGATCGCTGCGGCCCGGGACCTCGGCTTCCGGTTCCACGCCACCCGGGGCTCGATGAGCCGCTCGGTGAAGGACGGCGGCCTCCCGCCCGACTCGGTGGTCCAGGACGACGACGCCATCCTCGCCGAGAGCGAGCGGCTGGTCCACGCCCACCACGACCCGTCCCCCCACGCCATGGTGCAGGTCGCCCTCGCACCGTGCTCCCCCTTCTCCGTCACGCCCGAGCTGATGCGCTCGACGGCCGAGCTGGCCGAGCGCCTCGACGTGCGCCTCCACACCCACCTGGCCGAGGACGTCGACGAGGACACCTACTGCCTGGAGACCTACGGGTGCCGGCCCCTCGAGCTGTTCGAGGACGTCGGCTGGGGCACCGACCGCTCGTGGGTGGCGCACTGCATCTACCCGAACGGGGACGAGATCGAGCGCATGGCCCGGTGGGGCACCGGTGTGGCTCACTGCCCGTCGTCGAACGCACTCATCGCCGGAGGCTTGGCGCCGGTCGCCGAGTACCTCGCCGCCGGGGTGCCGGTGGGCATCGGCTGCGACGGGTCCGCCTCCACCGATGCCGCCTCGCTGTGGCTCGAGACGCGTGGCGCCATGCTCCTCGGTCGCCTCCGCAACGGGCCCACCTCGTTCTCCGCCCGGGCGGCCCTCGAGCTGGCCACGCGGGGCTCGGCCGCCTGCCTCGGCCGCAGCGGCGAGATCGGCCAGCTGACGCCGGGGGCGTGCGGGGACCTGGTGGTCTGGCGCCTCGGCGGCATCGCGTTCGCCGGCGCACTCACCGATCCCGTCGATGCCCTCCTGCGCTGCGGGCCGGTCTCGGCACACCACACGGTCGTGGCCGGGCGCTTCCTCGTGGAGGGCGGCGAGCTCGTCGCGGCGAGTGAGGACGTCCTGGTCCGCCACCGGACGGCAGCGGCCCGGCTGCAGGGCCTCGACGTCTGACAGGAACGCGACAGCAACTGGACCCCAGCCCGGTACCACGTCGAACGCACCCGGAAAACAACGGTCCGTACGTTCTTCAACGAACCGTTGAAACTAACAGGAGCCACCGTGCCCGAGCCCACCGACCTGCCCGCCGCCACGTCCGTCCTCCAGGGGGCCCGGGTCATCGACCCGGTGAGCGGCACCGATGCCGTGCTCGACGTCGCCATCGCCGGTGACACGATCGTCGAGGTCGGCGCCGACCTGCGGAGCCGCCACCCGCTCGCCGCCGTGGTCGACCTGTCCGGCACCATCCTCACGCCCGGCCTCATCGACCTGCACGCCCACGTCTTCGCCGGCCTGGGCGACTTCTGCGTGGAGCCCGACCGTGCCGGCGTCTCCACCGGGGTGCCGGTCGTCGTGGACGGCGGCACGAGCGGCATCGCCACCTTCGAGCTGGCCCGCCGGTCGGTGGAGGGGAGCGGCAGCCAGACCCGGGTGCTGGCCTTCATCGATCCGAACCAGCTGTACCTCGCCACCAAGGACTTCATCTGCCACAAGCTGCAGATCGCCGACGACGAGCGGAACCTCGACCTCGATTCGACCGCGGCGATGGTCGAGAAGCACGCCGACATGGTCGTCGGCTTCAAGGTGCGGGCGACGCACGTGGGCGACGACACCCACTCGCCGTTCCTCGAGGGGGCGAAGTCCGTCGCCGGCGACCTGCCGATCATGGTGCACCTCGGTCGGTTCCCCCACACGCCGGTGATCACGACGCCGGCGCTCCTGCAGACGCTGCGCGGAGGTGACGTGATCACCCATGCCTTCCGGGGCGGCGGCGGCCAGCTGGTCCCGGGCACCGGCACCGTCACGCCTGAGTTCGCCGATGCGGTCGAGCGCGGGATCCGCCTCGACGTGGGCCACTCCGGCACCGACTTCCGCTTCGACACGGCCCGCCGCCTGTTCGACGCCGGCTACCTGCCCGACACCATCTCGACCGACCTCAACCTGTTCAACGAGGCTGCGCCCGTCCGCTCGCTCGTCGAGACGATGTCGAAGATCTGGGCGATGGGCGTCGACCTCCCCGCCGTGATCGCCATGTGCACCTCGAACACCGCCGCCACGATCCACCGCGACGACGAGCTCGGGGCCATCGCCCCCGGCCGGATCGCCGAGCTCAGCGTGCTGCGCATCGAGGATGGCAGCTTCGAGCTGTCCGACGGCTACGAGCCGATGGTGGTCGAGCGGGTGCTCAGCCCCGTCGGGTGCTTCCGCGCCGGCGCGTGGATCGATGCCCTCGTCCCCCAGGTGGTGGCGGCGTGATCGACGCGCAGGCGCTCGAGCGGCTCCCGAAGGTGGAGCTGCACTGCCACATCGAGGGCACCATGCGTGCGGCCACGCTGGTCGAGCTCGCCGCCAAGAACGGTCTGCACCTGCCCGTGGCCGACCCGGTCGAGCTCTACGAGTACGACTCGCTCGACGGCTTCCTGCAGATCTTCTGGCTGGTGCAGTCGGCGATCGCCGACCGGGGCGACTGGGCACGCGTCGCCTACGAGTCCGTGGTCGACGCCGCGCCCCACGGCCTCGTCTACCGCGAGACGTTCTTCACGCCGGCCCGCCACCTCGCCGCCGGCCAGGACCTGGGCGACATCGTCGCCGGCCTCGACGAGGGCCTGGCTGCGGCCGAGGCGGAGACCGGCATCCCGGTGAACCTGGTGCTCGACTTCGATCGGGACTTCGGACCTCGCGCCGCGCTGGAGCAGGCCGACCGCCTCGTCGAGCTGAAGCGTGCGGCGAGCCCAGGTGTCGAGCGGGTGATCGGCGTGGGGTACGACTCGACCGAGATCGGCCGGGAGCCTGCGACCTTCGCGGCGGCGTTCGCCGTGGCCCGCCACGCCGGCCTCCGCCGGACCGCGCACCAGGGCGAGAACAGCGGGCCCGAAGCCATCGCCGCCTGCGTCGACGTGCTCGGTGCCCAGCGGATCGACCACGGCATCTCGATCCTCGAGGACCCGGAGCTGACGGCCCGGTTCGCCGACGAGCGCATCCCGTTCACCGTCTGCCCCAACTCCAACATCCGCATCGCGAACGCCTACCCGAGCCTTGCCGACCACGTCTTCCCCGCCATGCGCCGTGCCGGTCTCCTGGCAACGCTCAACACCGACGACCCGGCGCTCACCGACCTGGATCTCGGCTACGAGTACCGGTCGGTGGCCGAGGCGTTCGGCTACGGGTGGGACGACATGGTGGCCATCGCCCTCGACGGCATCGAGGCGTGCTGGCTGGACGAGGTCGACAAGGCGGCGCTGCGCCAGCGGGTCCGTTCGGTCGCGGTTGCGGCATGACCGACCTCGACGCCGCGCTCGCCCACTTCTGGCACCCGGTGTGCACGCTGTCGGAGCTGCGCGCCACCGAGTCCGGGGTCGGACCGCTGGCCGTCCGCCTGCTCGAGCGGGACCTGGTCGTCGTCGAGCTCGACGGATCCCCGGTGGCCATGGCGGATCGGTGCGTCCACCGGTCGACCCGCCTGTCGGTCGGCTGGGTGGACGACGGCTGCCTCCGCTGCCCCTACCACGGATGGGCGTACGACCGGGACGGCCGGTGCGTCGACATCCCGGCCATGCCCGACGGCCCCATACCGCCGCGGGCTCGCACCTCGTACTTCGACACCGCGGTCGCCTACGACACCGTGTGGGTGCGGCTGGAGTCGTCCGCGCCCACCGTGATCCCGGCGTGCGATGCGTTCGGCGACCGGGAGATGAAGACGCTGCAGGGCGATCCGTACACGTGGCCGGTCGGCGCACCGAGGCGGGTCGAGAACTTCGTCGACCTCTCGCACTTCGCCTGGGTGCACGACGGCTCGCTCGGCAGCCGGGAGCTGCCCGTGCCTCCCATCCCGGAGGTCGAGCGGGTGTGCGGCAACCACGGGGCCGAGCTGCGGTTCGCCTTCGACCCGCCCATCGAGCCGCCCGACGACGTCGCGCTGGTCGCCCGCTCCGAGTACCGGATGCCGATGCCACTGACGGTCGACATCCACTTCCTGTACGACGACGGTCGCCGACGGGACCTCTGGATGACCGCCTCCCCCATCGACCCGGGCACCTGCCGCACCTTCTGGTTCGTGTCCCGGACCGACGACCTCGACGGCGACGACCGGGCCCACCTGGCCTTCCAGGACCTGGTGCTCGCCGAGGACGAGCCGGTGGTGTGCAACCAGGTGCCGCGTGCCCTGCCGCTCGACCCGGGCGTCGAGGTCTCGGTGCGGTCGGACAAGGTGTCCATCGAGTACCGCCGCTGGCTGCGGGAGCTGGCGACCGCTGCCGCCGACGGCTCACTCGGACCTGCGCTCGGCGCTCCGATGGCACCGATGGTCGCCGACGGGCTGGCATCCTGACCCGGTGGACCACCCCCTGCTGCGAGCGCTGCAGCCCGTCGCCGACACCGTCGGCGCCCGGATCGTCGGACCCGAGGACATGGAGCCCGGCGACCTCCCCCTCGAGTGGGAGGGCGAGGTCGTGGGCGGCTTCCGCCAGGCCGGGATCAACGGCGCCCTGGACCGCCTCCTCGAGCGGATGGAGCGGGAGTTCGGCGCATCGCTCGACCAGCTCGACCGGGAGTCCAAGCAGGAGGTGGTGCGCCGCCTCGACGAGGAGGGCGCTTTCGTCATCCGCAAGGCGGTGGAGGAGGTCGCCGACGCCCTCGGCGTCTCGCGGTTCACCGTCTACAACTACCTCAACGCCGGCGAGGGCTGACGCTCACCCGGCCCGTTGCGCCGGGGCCTCGTCCGGTCCCTTCACGATGGTCGGCGCGAACACCGGACCCCGCTCGGTGGCGATGCGCCCGTAGTACTCGGGCTGGCGGTGCACACCGAGGTTGAACACCGAGGACTTGTAGCTGTTGCAGGCGTCGAGGTCGCACGTCGCTGCCACCAGCTCGTCGCCGACCGTGGCGCACTCGACCACGACCCGGCCCGAAGGAGCGATGATGCAGCTGCCCCCGATCATGGGCACGCCCTCCTCGTCGCCGGCCTTCGCGACGCCGACCACCCACGTGCCGTTCTGGTAGGCGCCGGCCTGCATGACGAGCTGGTTGTGGAAGTCCGAGTGCTCGTCGTGGTCCGGGGCGGGCGGGTTGTGGACCGGCGTGTTGTAGCCGATGAACACCATCTCCACGCCCTGCAGGCCGAGCTCGCGGTAGCTCTCCGGCCAGCGGCGGTCGTTGCAGATCAGCATCCCCATCGTGCCCCCGAACGCCTCGGCCACGGTGAAGCCCTCGTCGGGCAGCTCGAAGTAGCGCTTCTCGAGGTGCTGGAATGCACGCCACGGCTCGTGCTCGGCGTGGCCGGGCAGGTGCACCTTCCGGTACTGGTGGCGCACCGTGCCACGCCGGTCCACGAGGATCGAGGTGTTGAAGTGGCGCCCGTCGGGGGTCAGCTCGGCGTACCCGAGCACGAACCCCATCTGCAGGCGCCGCGCCTCGTCGAACAGGGCCTGCGTGTCCGGGCCGGGCATCTCGACCTCGAACCACGCGTCGATCTCACGCTGGTCCTCCATGTACCAGCGGGGGAAGAACGTCGTGAGCGCCAGCTCCGGGAACACCACGATGTCGCAGCCCGCCTCCCGGCCGGTGCGGAGCAGGGCGATGAGCCGCTCGACGACGTCCGCGCGGCAGTCGGTGCGCTGGATCGGTCCCAGCTGGGCCGCGCCGACGGTCACGTTGCGGGCCACGGCTCGTCTCCCTCGGCCACGGTGGCCAGTCGGAGCAGGCAGCGCAGCAGCACGTCGGCGCCCGCCTGCAGGTCGGCGCTCTCGGTGAACTCCGCCGGGTTGTGGCTGATGCCGTCGCGGGAGGGCGTGAAGACCATCGCCGTCGGGCAGGTGCGGGCCAGCATCTGGGCGTCGTGGCCGGCGCCGGAGGGCAGTCGGCGGACGCTGTGGCCGAGGGCCCGCGCCTCCTCCTCCACCATCGCGACGATGGCGCCGTCGAAGGTGACCGGCTCGAAGCGGGCGAGGGTGCGCCACTCGATCCTGCAGCCGTGATCGGCGGCGCAGCGCTCGACGAACGCCTGGACCCGGCGCTCCGCGTCCTGCAAGGTCGCCTGGTCGGTGTTGCGCAGGTCGATGGTGCACCGGGCGGTGTGGGCCACGACGTTCACCAGGTTCGGCTCGAGCTCGATGCGACCGACCGTGCCGACGTGGTCCCCCCCGACCTCGACGGCCAGCCGCCGCACGAAGGCAGCGGTCTCGGCCACCACGAGCCCGGCGTCGCGACGGAGCCGGATGGGTGTGGTGCCGGCGTGGTTGGACTGGCCCCGCACCGTGAGCTCCTGCCAGGAGATCCCCTGGACGCCCTCCACCGCACCGAGGGTGACCCCGGCCTCCTCGAGCACGGGCCCCTGCTCGATGTGCAGCTCGACGAAGGCGTGCGGCGCCGCCCCCGGGCACGGCAGCGCCCCGCGGTAGCCGATGCGCTCCAGCTCCCCGCCCACGGTCGCCCCGTCGATGCCGACGGTGTCGAGGGCCTCCTCGAGCGGCATGCCGCCGACGTGGACGAGCGAGCCCATCATGTCCGGGCTGAAGCGGGCGCCTTCCTCGTTGGTGAAGAAGGCCACGCCGACGGCCCGGTCGGTGACGACATCCCGCTCGGCCAGCAGCTCGAGCACCTCGAGCCCGGCCAGCACCCCGAGGTTGCCGTCGAACCGTCCACCGGAGCCGACGGTGTCGATGTGGGAGCCGGTGAGCACCGGGGGCCCATCGATCCTGCCGGGGCGCACGCCGAAGACGTTCCCGATGGCGTCCACGCCGACATCGAGGCCGAGGTCGCCCATCCAGGTGACGACCAGGTCGCGGCCGGCCCGGTCCTCGTCGGTCAGGGCGAGGCGGCTGGAGCCGCCACCGGGCAGCGGGCCGATCTCGGCGAGCGCGTCGAGGCGGGACACGAGCCGATCGACGTCGATGCGGAGCGCGTCGAGGTGCGGCGGCAGGGTTCTGGCGGCGACGGTCACGCCACCCACCGTCCCACCGCGGCGACGAGGTCGGCCAGCACCTCGTCGCGGTTCGTCTCGTTGACGAGCTCGTGCTTGGCGCCGGGGTAGACGCGGATGAGCTTGTCGGGGGACGGCATGTCGAGGACCGCCTGCACCGTGGGGCCGGGCGGCACGAACGGGTCGGCGCTGCCGTGGAGGCAGGCGACCGGGATGCGGATGCGGTCGATCTCGGCCCGGAAGGCATCGAGCGTGGCGACCTCCGACACGAGCAGCGGACGCTTGTAGCTGCCGTGGTAGACGAGCGGATCGATCGCGTAGGCCTGGTTGATCGACGGATCTCGCGACATGCCGTCGGGGTCGGACGGCTCCTCCGGCAGCGACGGCTCGGCCAGCACCGCACGGGCCCAGGGCCAGTCACCCAGGACCGCACCGAGGAACGCAGCCCCGGCGAGGCGGTCGGGCGAGCGCTGGATGACGCGAGCCGTCAGCAGGCCGCCCATCGAGTGGCCGACCATCACGACCGGGACGCCGGGGTGCGTCGCCTCGGCGAGGTCCACGGTGGCGTGGAGGTCGTCGACCACGTGGGCGAAGTCGGCGATGAGCGCTCGCTCGCCGTCGGACCGGCCGTGACCGAGGTGATCGGGTGCGACCGTCGCCCACCCGCGGGCGGCGAAGGCGTCGGCGACGTGGCCGTACCGGCCGCCGTGCTCGGCGTAGCCGTGCACCATGACCACCACCGCCGCGGCGGCGCCGGCCGGCTCCCAGATCCGGACGAAGACGTCGCCCTCGCTGCCGGCGAAGGACGTCGTGCGTTCCGCAGCCGCTGCCAGATCGGTCGGGGCCGGCGCCGTCACGGCGCCCACCCGGCGAATGCATCGATCATGGCCCGGGGATCGGGCCCGAGCGGGTACAGGATCGGGCAGGTCGCCCCGTCGGCCAGGTAGGTGGCGACCTTCTCCCGGCACTCCGCCGCGGTGCCCGCTGCGCAGATCAGCTGGACCACGTCGTCGGGGACGAGCTCGGACGCGGCCACGACCTGCTCGTGCGTCGCCGGCCACGACAGCACGGCGTGCACCTTCTCGAGCAGCGACTCCGGCACGCCGCTCGCCTTCATGATGTGAGGCTGCTGGCCCAGGTACTGGGTGACGAGGAGCCGGGCACCGTCGAGCGCGTCCTTGCGGTCGGCTGGGTCGTCACTGCTGGCGACGGAGCACACGACCAGCTGCGGTCGGTCCAGGTCGTCGACGCTGCGGCCGCTGCGCTCGGCACCGACCTGCAGGCGCTCCATGGCCTGGCGGTTGTACTGGGGTGAGACCAGGTAGTTGAGGACGACCCCGTCGGCGATCTCTCCGGTGAGCTCGAGCATCTTGGGGCCGGTGGCCCCGATGTAGATCGGCACGTCCTTCGGGCGCCGCTCCTGGTGGACGTAGTCGAGCTCGACGCCGTCGAGGTGCACGAAGTCGCCGTGGTACGTGACGGTCTCGTCGGCGAGGAGGGCCCGGACGGACTCCACGACCTCGCGCATCTGCTGCAGCGGGTTCGTGCGGGTGATGCCCACCTTCGACGCGAGCGGATCCCACCAGGCACCGATGCCGAGCAGCACCCGGCCGGGGGCGAGGTCGTCGAGCGTGGAGAACGTGGCGGCGAGCCGGGCCGGGTTCCGGGTCCAGGAGTCCACGACACCCGATCCCACCTTGATCCGCTCGGTGGTCGCAGCGATGGCGGCCATCGGCACGCTGGCCTCGCGCACGAGGCGGGACTCGGCCTGCCACACCGCCTCGAACCCATTGGCCTCGGCGTACGCCGCGATGTCCATGGCGTCCCGGACGGTGTGGGCGTCCTGCAGGTACAGGGCGAGCGGTTGGGTGGTGGTCACAGGTCCTCCATGCGACGGTGCAGTCGCCGTGCCGCCTCGGCAGCACGGGCGCGGACTTCGATGGGGTCGACGAGGGTGGGGCCGTCCTCATCCAGGACGACACGCCCGTCGACCGTGATCTCGAGCGGGTGGACCGACGTCGTGTACGCCAGGCGCCACGGGTCCTCGACGTGCTCGCTGCTCCACACGACGCGGTCGGCGGCGGCTGCCGGGAAGAGGTCCCAGCCGGTGGCCAGGTAGGACCAGGCCTCGTCCGGTGCGGCATCGAGGTCGGCCTCGCGCCGGCGGGCGAAGGCCAGTCGGAACTCCTCGAACATGTCGGCACCGATGCCGTCGGTCCCGAGCGCGACGGGCCCGGTCCAGCGGGCCGGGTCCCCGTAGCCCACGTGGTTGTTCATGTTGGAGCGCGGGTTGTGCACGACCGTGCCGGGGAGCTGGCGGTCGAGGTGGACGGCGTGGACGAGCAACCAGTCGTCGTCAGCGAGGCCCGCCAGCCGCGCGCCGGCGCCTGCGTCCTCCGGGGCCTCGGCGACGTGGATGTGCACGCCCACACCCAGGTCCCGGGCCGTGCCCACGACCGCGTCGAGGGTGTCGTCGGACAGCGTGAACGCAGCGTGGGCGCCGATCCAGCCCCGGCCGCCGTGGGACTTCAGGTAGCGGACGTTCTCGTCGAGTCCGGCCAGCGCCCCCGCTGGTCCGTTCCGGTCGGTGACCTCGTAGCAGGTGCTGACCCGGATGCCGACTGCCGACACGGCGTCGTGGACGACATCGAGGCTGCCGTCGATCCAGCTCGGGCTGGCGTGGTGGTCGATGATCGCCGTGCAGCCCGCCTCGAGCGCCTCGAGGGCGCCGAGCGTGGCCGACCAGTGGATCGCCTCTTCGTCGAGGGCCCGGTCGAGCCGCCACCAGACCCCCTCGAGGATGTCGGTGAACGTGGCCGGCACCGTCGCAGGCGCAGCCATGCCCCGCGCGAGCGAGGAGTAGAGGTGGTGGTGGCTGCAGACGAGACCGGCCGTCGTGCCCGTGGCCGGCCATTCGGACGCGCGGTCGTCGCTCACGGCGACGTCTCGGGCGTGGTCACGGGCTCGTGGACGTGGAACGGCAGCCGCGTGCGCCACCGACCGTCGACCTGGTGCAGGGCGGCGGCTACGGCGCCGGCGGTGGGCACGAGGCCGATCTCACCCACACCCTTGATGCCGTAGGGCGAGTCGGGCTGTGGCGCCTCGACGAGGATCACGTCGACCGCCGGCATGTCCTTGGCCCGGAGGATCCCGAGGCTGCGCAGCGTGGTCCCGGTCGGTCGGCCGTCGGCGTCGGTGGGCAGCTCCTCGGACAGCGCGTACCCCAGGCCCATGTGGACGGCGCCCTCGATCTGGCCCTCGCACAGCAGCGGGTTGACGGCCCGGCCCACGTCGTGGGCGGCGACGACCCGCTCGATCTCGCCGGTCTCCGGGTCGGCGACGACGAGCTGGCAGGCGTAGCCGAACGCGGAGTGGATGAGCGGCTCGGGGGCGCCGTCTTCGAGCTTGTCGGTCCAGTCGACCGTGTAGGTGCCGAGGTAGTCGACCCCGATCTCACATCCGCCGGCCTGTGCAGCGCGACACGCATCGGCGACCGCGCCGGCGCCCATGAGGGTGCCGCGGCTGCCGGTGGTCTGGCCGGCGCCGAGCTCACGGCTCGTGTCCACATGGACCTCGACGCGCTCGGGGTCGATGCCCAGCTCCTCCACGGCGACCTGGAGCGCCACGGTGTGGATGCCCTGCCCCATCTCCGTCCAGCAGTGGCGCACCTCGACCACGCCATCGGCGCGGAAGTGCACCACCGCCCGGGAGATCTCGAGGAAGCCGTTGCCGAGCCCGGAGTTCTTCAGCGCCAGGCCGACCCCGACCGCCTTGCCGTCGGCGAGCGCTTCGGCCAGCGCCGGTCGGACCGCATCGAGGCAGGCACGTGCACCGAGGGCACCGTCGTCCATCCGCTGCCCTGGCCCCCAGATCGAACCGGGGGTCACGACGTTGCGGGACCGCATCTCCCAGCCGGAGATGCCGACCTGCTCGGCGAGGCGGTCCATGGCGCCCTCCATGGCGAACTGGGCCTGGTTGGCACCGAAGCCTCGGAACGCACCGCAGACGGGGTTGTTCGTGCGGGCGGCGACCGCCTCGACGTCGACGGCAGGCACCACGTAGGGACCGCAGGCGTGGCCGGCCGCCCGTTCGAGCACCTTCATCCCGACCGAGGCGTAGGGACCCGAGTCGCCGAGCATGCGGGCGCGCATGGCGGTGAGGACACCGTCCGCATCGCACGCCAGCTCGAGGTCGTTGGTGATCGGGTGCCGCTTGGCGTGGACCAGCAGGGACTCCTCACGGGAGAACGTGGTCTTCACCGGGCGGTCGAGGAGCCAGGCGGCGAGGGCGGTCTGGCCCTGGTTGCTCATGTCCTCCTTGCCGCCGAACGCCCCGCCGTTGGACACGAGGGTGACCTCGATCCGGTCGGGTTCGATCCCGAGCACGGCTGCGCACTGGTTGCGGTCGTCCCAGATCCCCTGGCCACCCGAGTAGAGGTGCAGGCGGCCGTCGGCGGGAACGGCCAGCGTGGACTCCGGCTCGAGGAACGCGTGCTCCACCCGCTGGGTGACGAACCGCTCGCGCACCACGTGGGCGGAGGTCGCGAAGGCCTCCTCCACGTCGCCGCGCACGTAGGCCGAGCGCGACAGGACGTTGCCCTCGAGGCCCCACACGGCCGGGGCGTCGCTCGCCACGGCGACCGCGGCATCGGTGAACGGCTCGAGGACGTCGTAGGTGACGTCGACGAGGGCTGCGGCCCGGCGAGCCGTCGCCCGGTCCTGCGCCACGACGAGGGCGAGGACGTCGCCGACGTAGCTGGTGCGACCGCCGACCGGGATGAACACCGGCCAGTCCTTGTGGATGAGGCCCACCTTGAGGTCCCCGGGGACGTCGGCTGCGGTGAGCACCCGCACGACGCCGGGCAGCGCCTCCGCTGCGGTGGTGTCGATGGCCAGCACATCTGCCCGGGCATGGGCGCTGAGGTGCACGGCGCCGTGGAGCATGCCGTCCACCCGCATGTCGTCCACGAAGTCCTTCGTGCCGAGCCCGAGCGACTCACCTTGGTAGCGGGCACCGCGCTGGCCCACCCCCCGGGGCAGGGCCACCGCGGTCTCCACGCCGACCGCCAGGTCCTGCACGGCGTCGAGGATCTTCAGGTAGCCGGTGCACCGGCACAGGTGGCCGCCGAGGTGCCGAGCCGCCTTGTCGCGGGTGAGGGCCGGGCCGTGCTTGTCCAGCAGCGCCTTGGTGCGCAGCAGGATCCCGGGCGTGCAGAACCCGCACTGGAGCGCACCGGTGGCGGCGAAGGCCGCTGCGTAGCGGTTGCGCTCGGCCTCGTCGACGCCCTCCAGGGTGACCACGTCCTTGCCGTCGGCGCGGTCGAGGCCCACCTGGCACGACACCACCGGCTTGCCGTCGAGCAGCACCAGGCAGCACCCGCACTGACCCGACGGCGAGCAACCGTCCTTCGGGCTCGTCACGTCCAGCTCCTCCCGGAGCGCAGCGAGGAGGTGTGGGTGCGCACCGACTTCCACCGGTGTGCCGTTGAGCACGAACGACGCGCCGATCGGGGACGTCGACGAGGCGCTGCTCGGCTTCTCGGGGGCAGCTGGATCGCGGGTCACGGACACGTCGCCGAGCGTTCCCGACCGGGCGGGCTGAGTCAACAAACCGTTGAAGTCGGTTTCCTGACCGCTTTCTGACACACCCGGTGGTGAACCCGGCGAGACCCTCCGGGGGACGCTGGTTATGGTCTGCCACGTGCAGGTACGCGTCGAGTTCACGATCGAACCCTTCGTCGACGGCGCACCGGGTCGACACGTGCAGGCGGCGCTGGAGGCGCTCGCCGCCGCAGGCATCGAGGCCGACTTCGGTCCCTTCGGCAGCTCCTTCGAGGTGGACCACCACTCCCTCGGCGCGCTGAGCGACGCCATCGCCGCCGCCGTCGAGGCGGGCGCCACGCGCGTGTCGACCCAGGTGGAAGCCACGGGCTGAAGCCCGTCCGTGCGCGGGTTCACGGACTGGAAACACGGCCGACGTCAACGGTTTGTTGAAGGCCGTCACACTGCCCAGCCGTGACCGTCCTCCTCCCCGACTCCCTCGACGGTGCGCTCGCCCAGCTCGCTGCCGAACCGGGAGCGCACGTGCTCGCCGGTGGCACCGACTTCATGGTCGAGGTGAACTACGGCCACCGGCGCCCCGAGACCGTGCTCAGCCTGCGCCGCCTCGACGACCTGCGGACGTGGCACGTCGACGGCAGCCACGTCGTGCTCGGTTCCTGCGTCACCTACGGGCAGCTGCTCGAGCCGGCGCTGGCCGACCTGTTGCCGGGGCTGGCCCAGGCGGCTCGCACGGTCGGTTCGCCCCAGATCCGCTCCACCGGGACGATCGGCGGCAACGTCAGCACCGCCTCCCCCGCCGGCGACACCCTTCCCATGCTCAGCGCCCTCGACGCCGACGTGGTGCTGGCTTCTTCGACCGGCGTGCGCACGCTGCCCCTCCACGAGTTCGTGACGGGTCCCAAGCGCACCGCCCGTCGAGCAGACGAGCTGCTGGTCGCCGTGCGGGTACCGCTGGCCACCGGACCGCAGGAGTACCTGAAGGTCGGGGTGCGCAACGCCATGGTGATCGCCGTGGCGAGCGTCGCCGTGGTCGTCGACCACGAGGGGCGCACCGTGCGCGCCGCGCTCGGCAGCTGCGGTCCCGTGCCCGTGCGCTGCCACGACGCCGAGGCGTGGGTGGCACCGCTGGTCGACTGGGATGCCCGCCGCATCGACGACCCCCGCACCCACGAGGCCTTCGGCGTCCGCTGCGCCGAGACCGCCCGCCCCATCGACGACCACCGTTCCACGGCGGCATACCGGAGCCACGCCTGCCGGGTGCTGGCTCGCCGAGCCCTCGCGAGGTGCCTGTGACCGAGACGACCCCTACGGCGTGGCCGGCCGAATCCGCCTACGTGCTGCAGGTGAACGGGGCCGAGCACCAGGTGCCCGACTCCTGGGTCGGTGAGAGCCTCCTCCACGTCCTGCGGGAGCGCCTCGGCCTGTACGGCTCGAAGAACGCCTGCGAACAGGGTGAGTGCGGGTCGTGCACGGTCCTGGTCGACGGACGGCCGGTCTGCGCCTGCCTCGAGCTGGCGGCCGGCTGCATCGACGCCGACGTGCGCACGGTGGAGTCCGTCGCGGCTGGCGAGCTGCTCCACGACGTCCAGGCTGCGCTCCTCGCCGAAGGCGGCGTCCAGTGCGGGTTCTGCACGCCCGGGTTCGTCGTGGCCATCAGCGAGCTGCTCGACCGGTCACCGGATCCTGCTCCCCTCGAGGTGCGCGAGGCCCTGTCCGGGAACCTGTGCCGGTGCACCGGCTACAGCCGGATCTTCGAAGCGGTCAGCACGGTCGTGGAGGTGCGCCGTGGCCGTCCGTGACCGAGCCCGCGGCGGCCTGGGCACGGATGCCGCCCGACCAGACGGCATCCCCAAGGTCCGGGGCGACTTCGCCTTCAGCTCCGACCTGCACGTCGACGGCATGCTGTGGGGCCGGACCCTGCGCTCGCCGCACCCGCACGCACGGATCCGCACGCTCGACGTGACGCCCGCCCTGGCGATCGCCGGCGTGTCGGCCGTCGTCACGGCCGACGACGTCCCCGGCGAGCTGCACTACGGGTTGATCTCCGCCGACCAACCGGTCTTCGCCCGCGACATCGTCCGCTTCGTCGGCGAGCCGATCGCCGCGGTCGCCGCCGACCACCCCGAGACGGCTCGCCTGGCCCTCGAGGCGATCGTGGTCGAGTACGACGTCCTCACGCCCCTCGTGGACGCCGAGGCCGCCGCTGGCTGGGAGCCGATCCACCCCGACGGCAACGTGATCCGCACCGTCGTGATCCGTCGCGGCGATGCGGCGACGACGGGCGACGTGGTCGTCGAGGGCACCTACGAGATCGGCATGCAGGACCAAGCCTTCCTCGGGCCCGAGTCGGGCCTCGCCATCCCTGCCGAGGACGGCTCGATCGACCTGCACGTGGCGACCCAGTGGACCCACAGCGACCGGGACCAGGTGGCGGCATGCCTGGCCATGCCGGCGGACATGATCCGCCTCCACCTCGCCGGCGTGGGTGGTGCCTTCGGTGCGCGAGAGGACGTGAGCATGCAGGTCCATGCCTCGCTCCTCGCCAAGCTCGCCCGGCGTCCGGTGAAGATGAGCTACCTGCGCGACGAGTCCTTCGTCGGCCACGTCCACCGGCACCCCGCCCGCTTCTGGATGCGGCACCACGCCGACCGCGACGGCACCTTGCGGCGGGTGGAGGTCCGGACCACCTTCGACGGGGGGGCCTACGCATCGTCGTCGATGGCGGTCATCGGCAACGCCGCCCGGTTCTCCGTCGGCCCGTACCGGGTCGAGTCGGTCGACATCGAGGCCACCGCGGTGCGCACGAACAACCCCCCGTGCGGCGCGATGCGTGGCTTCGGCTCGGTGCAGGTGTGCTTCGCCCACGAGTCCCAGATGGACCTGCTCGCCGCCGAGCTCGGCATGGACCCCGTCGAGCTGCGACTGCACAACGCGCTGCGCACCGGCGACCGGCTCCCGACCGGTCAGGTCCTCCGCGGTGCGGCCCCGGTCGCCGAGTGCATCCGGGCGGCCATGGCCCACCCCCTGCCCGACGCGTCACCTGACGAGGTCCTCGCCCGACCCGGCGGCGCAGGCCGCACGTCCACGGCGACCGAGATCCGCCGTGGCACTGGCCTCGCCGTCGGCATCAAGAACCTCATGTACTCCGAGGGCGAGAACGACACCGCCAGCGCGGTCGTCCGGCTGGCCGGCGGGGTCGCCACCGTCAAGAGCGCAGCGGCCGAGGTCGGCCAGGGGTTCGTGACCATCGCCCAGCAGATCGTCCGGGAGGTCCTCGGCGTCGGAGAGGTGGTCTTCCACTCCGCCTCGACCGCCGAGGTCGGATCTGCCGGATCGACATCGGCCTCACGCCAGACGTGGATGTCCGGTGGTGCCGTGGCCCAGGCCAGCCGGCTCGTCGCCAGCGCCGTCTGCCAGGCGGTCGCCCTCCGGGCCGGGCTCGACCCCCACGACGTCACCCTCGACGGCACGACCGTCGTGACGCCGACCGGCCGGATCCCGCTGGCCGAGGCCGTGCCCGACCAGCCCATCGAGATCGCCACCACGTTCCACCACGCACCGACCGAGCCGCTCGACGAGGACGGCCAGGGCGATGCCGACGTGTCCTTCGCCTTCGCCGCCCATCGCGCGGTCGTCGACGTCGACCCCGACCTCGGACTGGTCCGCGTCGTCCAGATCACGACGGGCCAGGACGTCGGACGGGTGCTGCACCCCACGCAGCTCCTCGGTCAGGTGGAGGGCGGGACCGTGCAGGGCATGGGCCTGGCCGTGATGGAGGAGATCGTGGTCCAGGACGGGGTCGTCAAGAACCCGAGCTTCACCGACTACCTCCTGCCCACGACGCTCGACGCACCCGAGATCCTCGCCACCTTCATCGAGGAGCCCGAGCCGGACGCACCGTTCGGTGCCAAGGGTGTCGGCGAGCCTCCCATCATCAGCAGCGGTCCCGCCGTGGTCGCCGCCATCCGGGACGCCACCGGCGCGTCCCTGCACCGCATGCCGGTGCGCCCCGCAGATGTCGCCCTCGGCTGATCCACCACCCGACCGCGAGATCCTGGACTGGGCCACGTTCGGCTCCGCCGCGCGGGAGCTCGCCCACGTGGTGCACGACAGCGGGTTCCGTCCCGACATCGTCCTCGCGATCGCCCGCGGCGGGCTCACCGTGGCGGGCGCCATCGCGTATGCGCTCGGCATCAAGAACTGCTCGGCGATCAACGTCGAGTTCTACACCGGCGTGGAGTCCCGCTTGGAGATGCCGGTGCTCCTGCCGCCGACGCTGAACCTGGTCGACATCCAGGGCGCGCGGGTGCTCGTCGCCGACGACGTGGCAGACACGGGCCACACGCTGCGCCTCGTGCGCGAGGTCATCGCCCAGCACGTCGCCGAGGCGCGGACCGTGGTGCTGTTCCACAAGCCGCGCTCGGTGGTGGTGCCCGACTACGCGTGGAAGCAGACCGACCGGTGGATCGACTTCCCATGGTCGGACCAGCCGCCGGTCACGGATCCGACGGCGTCCGGGGCATGAGCCTCCCTGCCTTCGGCGCCGCCTTCCGCCGGCTGTTCCTCGTCCGCCTCCTCGGCACCGTCTCGCTGCGCTTCGCCTACCCGTTCCTCCCGGCCATCGCCGACGGCCTCGGGGTCGGCATCGGTGCGGTGGGGCTCGCCCTCGCGGCGGGCGAGGCTGCCGGGTTGCTGGCACCGCTCGTCGGCCGACGCTTGGACCGCATCGGGCGACGGCGCGGCATGACGGACGGCCTGATCATCGGTGCCGCCGGATGTGCCGTCGCCGCCATCGCGCCGGGTGCGGTCGCCTTCGGGATCGGTCTGTTCGGCATCGCCGTGGGCCGGGCGTTCTACGACATCTCCCTGGGCGCCTGGATCGGTGACGAGGTGGAGTTCGCCCGGCGTGGGCGGGCCAGCGGCATCGGCGAGCTCGCCTGGTCCGGGGCCTTCCTCCTCGGCGTACCCGTCGCCGGGTTGATCATGTCGGCCACGAGCTGGCGGGTCCCGTACCTGCTGTCGGCGGTGGTCATGCTCGTCTCGATCCCCGTGGTGCGCGCCACGCTGGACGACCGCACCCCGCAGCCGGTCGCCGGTGCACCTGCCGCGGCGCACGCCCGGCCGAGCCTGCTGCACCTCGCCGTGTTCTGCACCTCCCTCGGTGCCGCCCTGCTGCTCGTCACCGAGGGGGCCTGGTTCGAGCTCGACCTCGGCCTCACCGAACGCGCCATCAGCGGCGTGGTCGTCCTGCTCGGCATCGGCGAGGTCGTGGGTGCGCTCCTCGCAGCGGGGCTCGCCGACCGCATCGGCAAGCGGCTCACCATGGTCGCCGGGCTGGTCGCCCTGGTGCCGGCAGCGGTGGCGATGGGACTCATCGACTCCAGCCAGGCCGCCGGCGTCGCCGCCGCGTTCGTGGTCGGCCTCGGCTTCGAGCTGGCGTTCGTGGCGGCCCTGCCCCTGGTCGTCGAGGTCCCCGAGGAGCGCCGGGCCGGCAGCCTCAGCCTCGCCATCGCCTCCCTCACCGGCGCCCGGACGGTCGCAGCGATCGTCGGCACCGCGGTGTTCGACACGAGCGGGATGGGCGCGGTCGCCGTGCTCGCCGTCCCTGCGCTGCTCGCCGCGCTGGTCGTGGTGGCCACATCCGTGCGGGAGCCGATCCTCGCGCCGGTGTCCTCGCCGTGAGCGACGGGGGACGCCGGGAGATCGTGGTGGACTCCGACGGCGGGGTCGATGACGCCATCGCCCTCGCGTGGCTCCTCCAGCGCGAGGACGTCGAGGTCGTCGCCGTCGTGGCGGTGTGGGGCAACGTGGGCGTGGAGCAGGCCGCCCGCAACCTGCGGGTGGTGCTCGAGCGGTTCGGGCACGGGCACGTGCCGGTCCACGTCGGCCGGTCGGGACCGTTCGAGCCGGCGCCACACATCGGCGTCGCCGACTTCGTGCACGGCACCGACGGGCTCGCCGACATCGGCGTCGCCGACCCGCTCACCGGGCCGGTCCCCGGCGACGGCGTTGATGCGCTCCTCTCGCTCGCCGCGCCGGAGCGGATGCTGCTGACGCTCGGGCCGCTCACCAACGTCGCCGCTGCGGTGGGGCGCGACCCGTCGTCCGCCGGTCGCTGGGCCGGCGTCGTCATCATGGGCGGGGCGTCGGCGGACGCCGGGAACGCGCTGCCCGGGGCCGAGGCCAACGTGGCCCACGACCCGATCGCCGCCCAGGCGGTGGTCTCGGCATCCTGGCGCCAGCCGCCGTTGCTCGTGGGGCTCGACGCCACCCAGACGGCGACGCTCGGGCCGGCGGAGGTGGAGCTCCTCCACGAGCGGCGCAGCGACGGAGCGACCTTCGCCGCACCGCTCTTCGACTTCTACCGCCGGAAGGGTGGCTCGTTCTGCACGCCGGGCGAGTGCCCGTGCCACGACCTGCTCGCCGCCATGGCTGCCGTCGACCCGTCCGTCGTCGAGATCGCCGAGCTGCCCGCCACCGTCGTCGTCGAACCGGGGCCGACGTGGGGCGTCACCGTCGTCGACCGCCGGTGGCTGGCCTGGCGCCAGGCCCCCGACTTCCACGAGCAGGACGCACACGGCGACCTGCACCCCATCCGTTGGGCCGTGCGCGGCGAGCGCGAGCGGTTCCGTCACCACGTCAGGAGCTGGTGGTCATGAGCGAGCGCGACTCGAGTGCAACCCTCATCCGGGGCGGCGTCGTCCTCCCCATGGAGGGCAACAAGCACGTGCACGATCCGGGCTCGGTCCTGGTCGTCGGCGACACGATCGTCGCCGTGGGACCCGTCGACCAGGTCGACCGCCACCCGGAGGCCGCGGTTGCCGAGGTCGTCGACGCCTCCGGACACGCGGTCATCCCAGGCCTGCAGAACACCCACCTCCACAGCGGCCTGCTGCGGGGCACCGCCGAGTCCATGTCGCTCTGGGACTGGTTGCAGTCCTACGTCGACCCCGCCCACGCCGTGGTGACACCGGAGATCGCGCGTGCCGCGTCGTACCTCGCCTACACGGAGGGCCTCCGGTTCGGCACGACCTCCGTGCTCGACATGTGGCGCTTCATGGAGGGTTCCGCCGAGGCAGCGGCCGCCCTCGGCACGCGAGCGACGCTCGCCCCGTACGTCGCCGACGTGGAGGGCTACGACTACTTCGAGTCGATCGACTCGAACCGGGCGCTGCTGGAGACCCACCTCAGCGTCGCCGGCGGCCGGGTCCGGACCTGGCTCGGGCTCGAGCACCTCTTCTACTGCACCCCCGATGCGTTCCGGGCTGCCGCCGAGCTCGCCGAGGAATTCGACACCGGCATCCACACGCACTCCAGCGAGACGATCTGGGAGGTCCAGGAATCGCTGTCCCGCTTCGGTCGTCGCCCGATCGAGGAGATGTTCAACCGGGGCATCCTCGGCCCACGAACCGTCATCGCGCACTGCGTCTGGCTCGACGACCGGGAGCTCGCCCTCATGGCCGAGACCGGGACGAGCATCGCCCACTGCCCCTGCTCGAACATGAAGCTCTCATCGGGACCGGCTCGGGTTGGCGACATGCGGCGGATGGGCATCACGGTCGGCCTCGGCACCGACGGGGAGAAGGAGAACAACAACCTGGACATGGTCGAGGAGATGAAGTTCGCCTCGCTGCTCCAGAAGGTGTCCACGCTCGACCCGACGACCGGCGACCCGTGGGACATCCTCGACATGGCGACGGCGGCCGGCGCACGGGCACTCGGCATCGGAGACCTCGTGGGCACGCTCGAACCCGGCAAGCGGGCCGACGTCGTGACGGTGGACCTCCGTCAGCCGCACTTCGTCCCCGTCCTGTCCGGTCCGCACTTCAACGTCGCCGCGCACCTCGTCTTCAGCGCTTCTGGCCACGATGTCGCCGACGTGTGGGTGGACGGCCGGAGGCTCGTGTCCGGCGGTGCTGTGCAGACGGTCGATGTCGGTGCCGTGCAGGCCGACGCCCAGGCTGCTGCGGAGGAGCTGTTCGAGCGCCGTGCTGCCTACCTCGCCGCCCGGTGAATCAGGCGCCGATCACCAGCTCGGTGATGTCGTCGCCGTCCATCGTGAAGCGGTAGCCCAGGTCCGCGACACCGCCCGGGAAGTCGCCCTCGATCCGGTTGAGCACGACCCAGTGCTCGTCGTCCACGCGCTGGGCCCCGATGAGCTCGGTCGTGTAGTGGAACTCGGCCCCCGCCTCCTGCAGGAAGACGCGGACCTCATCGGTCCCGCGGTAGGAGCGCCCGTCGTCGACGACGACGGCGCCGGGTCCGAAGGACCGGAGGGCGGTGTCGGTGTCGCGTGCCACGTGCGCCTCGAGGTAGCTGCGGATCGGACTGGGCAGATCCGTCGGATCGATGTCGGTCGGTGCGGTCATGGCCTCACCGTGCGGCCTCCCTCCGCGTGAGGGTCAAGCGCTGGACTCTCCCCAGGGGGAGGGTTCACAGTGGCCAGGTGCTCTCGATCGGCGAGTTCTCCCAGCTCACGCACCTGAGCGTTCGCGCCCTGCGCCGGTTCCACGAGGCCGGCCTGCTCGAGCCAGCGAGGATCGACGGCTCGAGCGGGTACCGGTACTACACGGTGGACCAGATCCCGGCGGCACAGGTGATCCACCGGCTCCGGGAGCTGGACGTCCCGCTCGCCGATGTCCGACGCATCGTGGCCTCGGACCCGTCGGAGCGTGCCGCGCTCGTCGCCGACCACCTGCGGCGCCTCGAGTCGAAGCTGGACCGGACGCGCGCCGCGGTCGCGTCGCTCCAGCGGTTGCTCCAGCCGGAGCCGGTCGGCTTGGACATCGAGGTGCGGGACGTGCCGGCCACGACGGTCGCCGCCATCGAGGACGTCGTGGACCTGGCCGACGTCCTCGACTGGTACGCCGGTGCGATGGCGGAGCTGGACGCCGTGGTGCACGAGCGTACCGGCAGCCCAGGCGGGCTGTACGACAACGCCCTCTTCGAGACCGGCCGTGGAAGCCTGCTGGTGTACCGACCGGCGGTCGACCCACCGCAGCTCGGACGCGTGCAGTCCGTGACCCTGCCGGCGGTCGAGCTGGCCGTCACCACCCACCATGGCGAGCACCACGACATCGACGTCGCCTACGGCCAGCTCGGCACCTGGGTGGTGGAGAACTCGCTCGCCTGGGGTGACACCGTTCGCGAGACCTACCTCATCGGCCCCCAGGACACCGACGACCCGTCCGCGTGGCGCACCGAGATCGGCTGGCCCGTGTTCCGACTGGGGAACGGGGTGGCGGCGGCCGCGAGCTGACCGTTCGCAACGAGGCCGGGCCCTCCTCGGGGCGCTCGTGCGCCGGCGGCAGACGCTGCGGTGCTGCTTCGTGTGGCCACACCATCACCGGACCGAGGCGGGGCCGTCCCCCTCGAACACCACCTTGTGACGGTCCCAGGGGTCCGTTCCCTGCCCGCGTTCGATGACGTCGACGTTCCGTCCCACGATCCTGATCAAGGCATAGCTGGTGTTGTCGGTCTCGTCGGTCTCGAGGATGGCGTTCGCTGCGTCGACGGTGGACCGGATCACGTAGAGCCCGTCGCCCTGGCCGGCGAACTCGACGTACTGCCCGGGTCGCTGCCAGCGGTAGACGTCGCCCCAGCCGCTCGTCAGCCCGAGCAGGCCGTCCTGCGGGTCGAAGCAGTTCCCCGTCGGGCTGTCACCCTCGCCGAAGTCGCCCCGGATGGCCTGGTCGAAGCTGAACCAGTCGGCGAACAGCTGGTCGGCCGGGCAGAAGCCGGACTTGGTGCCCGCACCGAACTGCTCGAGTCGACCGCGCGTGCCGTCGACGACGCGGAAGCCCTCGTAGGTGAGGATGTTCTCGTCGTGGAAGTGGGCGTGCGTCGTGTGGAAGATGTACGTGCCGGCGGCGCGGTGCTCCTCGCTCCCGTCGGAGTAGTGGATCGCCTGCAGGATCGGCCCACGCAGGTACGCCGGATCGGCCGTGCCGTCCAGGAGGTCGTCGATGAACGTGAAGCGCATGTCGAAGGGACCGGGTCCCACGTTCATCGGGCCGCTGGTGAGGCGCAGGCAGTCGACGGCACCGGCACCTCCGGCCTCGACGGGTGCCGCTTCGTCTTGCGTGCAGGAGTAGAGGTCGTGTCCCGCCGCTGACGCCGGTGGGTTCGCTGCATCGGGCGGATACGAGCCGTTCGGCGTGACCGGGGCTGCGAACCCGAACTCGTAGGGCGGCACCACCTGGAGGTTGGGGAGCAGTGCGACCCGACCTCCCGGGGCAACCGGGACGACCGACTCGAGCTTCGCCCGCATCCGGAACGTCGCGTCCTCGACCGCCGTCGGGACGACACGGACCGACCAGGACCCGGCGACGGGTGCGACGACGAAGGCCTCGGCGTTGAACTGGTTGCCATTGGACGTGGAGGCGGCGACCGCACCCGACGGATCGACGACGTCGACCCGGAACGTGTCCTCGCGACTCGGCGTGTCGATCGCGACGCGGAGCCGAGCACCGCCTGATCGGACTTCCAGCGGGTACTCGAAGCAGGGTCCCGCGATGTCGCACAAGGCGTCGGAGCGCACTGCTCCGTCGGCCACGAACGCGCCGGCCCAGAACACCGTGTCGCCGGGATGCAGGCCGGATCGAACCGGTCCGCTTCTCCTGTCCTTGGCCGATGGGTGCTCCGCCGGACGGGCTGCGCCGCTGGCGTCAGCAGCCAGGACAGTCGAGCCTGCCGGAAGGCCAGGCCGAGCGAGCTCCACCGGCCCGGCAACCGACACCGCATCGGACGGCGACTCGAGATCGGCAGTGGCTGCGCCAGCTGACTCGCCCACCGCAGCGGCCGGCCGCAACGGCGCGACGCTGCTGCCGTCGCCTGTCTGGACACCCAGGAGCGTCCATGCGATGAGGGCGCCGACGAGCGCGAGAGCGACCAGTCGGCCGGGAGATGGAGTGAGACGTGCCGGGAACATGCGCCCTGCTTCGCCGTGGCCTCCACTGGTGCCTGGCACAGCCGCGTTGCCTTCCCGCCAACGTCGCGTGTCCGATGACTGGCGCCTACCTGACGGGTAGCCGAGTGATCGGTCCGGTCCAGTCCTCAGCTGATCGCGAGCGAGGCTTGGAACCGATGCATCAACCACTCCCCTGCCACCACCGGCTCGTACCGTGCCGGATCGTCATCCGAGGTGCAGACGTCGAGCACCTCGATGTGGGCGTGGTAGTCGAGGTCGAAGAAGAGCACGAGGGAGAACCGCTCACGGTCCGGCGGGTTCACGACGCGGTGGACGTTCGACAGGTATCGGTCGTTCGTCCAGCGCTGGACCATGTCGCCGAGGTTCACCACCAGGCCGCCGTCGACGACCGGGACGTCGATCCATGTGCCGTCCGAGAGGACCTGGAGCCCGCCGACGCCACCTGGGTGGACCACCGAGATCGCTCCCCAGTCCGTGTGGGCACCGACCCCGAACTGCTCGGCCCGGCGGTCGGCGGGCATCGGCACGTAGTGAGCCAGCTTCAGCGTCGAGATGGGGTCGCCGGCGTAGCCCTCGAAGTGGTCGGCGTGCAGACCGAGCGACCGTGCCATGTGCCCGAGCATCCGGCGGCACAGGTCGTCGGCGGCCCGGTGGTAGGCCTCCATCGCATCCCGCCAGCCAGGCATGCCGGTGGGCCACGGGTTCGGTCCGTACATCGGGGTTCCGGCCTGGACCTCGGGATGCTCCGCGCCCAGGTCGTGCCCGAGCATCACGTACTCCGAGAGGTCGTACGGGCTCCCGGGGTCGAGCGACTGCCCGCCCATCGGGAACCACCCCCGGTCCTCGATGCCGGTGTCCGCCAGCTCCTGCTTCCGTTCGGTCGGCAGGGCGAAGAAGCACTGGGCCTGTGCCAACGCGTCGTCGACCACCGGCTGGTCGATCCCGTGGTCGGTCACCACCAGGAATCCGACCTCTCGGCAGGCTTCGCCGACGGCGGCCGCCACCTGGTCGGGGTCGCCCGCCAGGGAGATGATCGGGATGGAGCGCATGGCGACATGGTGCCGAGCCGGCGTTTCCGGTGGGTTGCGGGACCCTTCCCAACACCTCGCGCCTTCCCTGGCCTCTACGAGTTGCCGACGTGCAACGCGCTTGCCGTCAGCGTCGGGCGCTGACCACGGATGTCGCGCCGTCGAGCACCCGCCGCAGGGCTCGGGCGTCGTCGGCGACGACCGTCAGCAGCCACGCCTCCGAGGACAGGTCTGCGACGGCGGCCCGCGAACCTTCGACACTCGCCGGACACCTGGGACGCGGGACGCCGACACCGAGGAGCGATCCGACCGCGCCGGCGCCGTCGAGACCGGCGGGCCCGTCGGCTCCCGGCCACCGAGGGCCGATGGGAAGCTCGTTGCGCAGCAGCGGCCGCCCGGCGACGTCGACGTGGAGCCGCTGGAGCAGCGAACCCGACGCCTCGCCGTGTCGACCGAGCACGACCTCTTCGCGCCACAGCACCGAGGCACCCGCCGTGAGGTCGAGACGGGCGACGGCCGTGTGGTCGCATCCCCGCACGAGCACCGTCGGCTCCGGGAGCCAGCGGAGGTCACCCGCGATCCCGGCGTGCACGCACATCGACGACGGAGCGCCCGTCGGGCCGGGCAGGACCAGCGATGCCCCTGCGCTCCTGAACGTCGCCCCAGCCGATGGGCGGACGGTGACGTCGATGGCCAGCTCATCGCCACCGACGGGTCCGGCGCCGCTGGCGACGAGGAAGATCCCGTCCGGCGTGTTGCGCCAGGTGAGCGGTGGCGACGAGATCAGCTCGGTGCACCGGTCACGGTCACCGACCCGCTCGACGACGACCGATGCCCGGGCTCTCACGCGTCGGCGTGGTCGTGGACGTCGGCGAGCAGCTGCACGAGCCAGTCGGCGACTGCCGTGGCAGCCGGGTCGTCACGCAACGACGTGAACGCCGTCGGCCGGTCGCCGCGCGCGGCGAGGGCGTCACGTCGCATGATCTCGAGGTCGGCGCCGACCATCGGCGCCAGGTCGATCTTGTTGATCACGAGCAGGTCCGACGTCGTGATGCCGGGGCCTCCCTTCCTCGGCACCTTGTCTCCACCGGCGACGTCGATGACGAAGATCTGCGCGTCCACCAGTCCTCGGGAGAACGTCGCCGTCAGGTTGTCGCCGCCGCTCTCCAGCAACAGCACGTCCGGGGCGAACGCCGCCTCCAGCGAGTCGAGCGCGTCGAGGTTCTCGCTGATGTCGTCGCGGATGGCGGTGTGCGGACAGCACCCGGTCTGCACGCCGACGATGCGCTCGACGGGCAGGACGGCGCGCCGCTCCAGGATCGCGGCGTCCTCCTTGGTGAAGATGTCGTTGGTCACCACGGCGACGCTCACGCCGCGCATCTCGAAGGCTCGGCAGAGGCAGGCGACGAGCTCGGTCTTCCCGCTGCCGACCGGCCCGCCGATCCCGACGCGCAGCGCGCCGGTGCGGTGCCGGTGGGGATGGTGGTCGTCGTGTGTGGCGCCCATGGTTGCTCCTAGGAGGCGAAGAGTCGGGTGGGGAGTGCTTCGTGCTCGGTGGCGGCGATCTCGGACACCGGTCCCGCTCGCGCCGGGAGGTCGGCGATCGGTCCGACGGCGGCGACGACCGCCTGCCGGACGACGGCCTCGCCCTCGACGGCGAGCTCGGCGGTGAGCGAGGCGACCGAGAACGGGTCGAGGCCGAGCAGGCGGACGGCGGCCTGCGCCGGTGTCGTCACGGCGTGGTGGACGGCCAGGCGGGCGACGTCGGTGGGGTCGAGCCCGGCTGCGATTCCGACGACACCGAGTGCGACGCACTGGTGGGGCGCATCGGGCAGGGTCGCCAGCGTGGCCGACGGCCAGCACCGACCGGCGACCCGCACGAGCTGGCGTCCGAGCCGGCGGGACACCGTCCGCAGGGCCGGCACGGTGATGCGGGCCTCCGCTTCGGCATCGAGCTCGTCGAGCTGGTCGACGTGCAAGACGGTCGCCGCCGCCAGCGCTGCGTCCGTGAGCCCGGTGGTGTGCAGGCGACCCTGCAGGTACGCGGCGAGCGTGGCCACGTCGACGATCCGCCCGTCCGCGACGGCCGACTCGACGCCGGCCGAGTGGACGTGGCCCCCCATCGGGAAGCGGCCGTCGGCGAGCAGCAGGGCCGCAAGCATCAGAACAGGAAGTAGCGCTGCGCCATCGGCAGCTCTGCAGCGGGTGCCGCCTCGACCAGCTCGCCGTCGATCGTGACCGCGAACGTGTCGGCATCGACCCGCACGTCCGGTCGTGCCGTGTTCTCCGGGAGGTCGTCCTTGCTGAGCGATCGGCAGTCCCGCACCGGCACGAGCGTCGAGTCGAGCCCCAACCGGTCGGCGAGGTCGGTCTGCTCGAGGGCTCCCGGGGCGACGTAGGTGATGCTCGCTCCGGCTGCCACCTGCGGCGACGCCCCGAACATCGGGCGGGGGAGGACCGGCTGGGGCGTGGGGATCGAGGCGTTGGCATCGCCCATCTGCGCCATGGCGATGATCCCACCCTTCAGCACCAGAGACGGCCGCACTGCGAAGAACGCCGGGTCCCAGAGCACGAGGTCGGCGAGCTTGCCGACGGCGACCGAGCCGACGTCGGCATCCAGCCCGTGCGCCACCGCCGGGCAGATGGTGTACTTGGCGACGTAGCGGCGTGCCCGGAGGTTGTCGGCTGCCCCGTCACCCGGCAGCGAGCCTCGCCGGCGCTTCATGACGTGTGCGGTCTGCCACGTGCGCAGCACCACTTCGCCGATGCGTCCCATCGCCTGGCTGTCCGACCCGATGATGGAGATGGCCCCGAGGTCGTGGAGGATGTCCTCGGCCGCGATGGTGGACGGCCGGATGCGTGACTCGGCGAAGGCCAGGTCCTCGGGGATCGACGGCTTCAGGTGGTGGCACACCATGAGCATGTCGAGGTGCTCGTCGACGGTGTTGACCGTGTGGGGACGGGTCGGGTTGGTCGACGAGGGCAGCACGTTCGGCTCGGAGACCACGGTGACGATGTCGGGTGCGTGACCGCCGCCCGCGCCTTCGGTGTGGAACGTGTGGATCGTGCGCCCGGCGATCGCTCGCAGCGTCGACTGCACGTACCCGGCCTCGTTGAGGGTGTCGGTGTGGATCGCCGTCTGCACGCCCCAGCGGTCCGACGCACGCAGGCACGCGTCGATGGCTGCCGGCGTGGTGCCCCAGTCCTCGTGCAGCTTGAAGCCGGACACACCCCCGAGGACCTGCTCGTCGAGGGCGTCGGCGGACACGGTGTTGCCCTTGCCGAGCAGCGACACGTTGAGCGGCACGCCGTCGAGCGCCTGCAGCATGAACGCCGTGTTCCACGAGCCTGCGGTGACGGTCGTCGCCTTGGTCCCCTCCGTCGGACCCGCGCCTCCGCCGACGATCGTGGTGATGCCGGTCGCGAGGGCCACGTCGACGAGGGTCGGCGTGGTCAGGTGGACGTGGCTGTCGACCGCGCCGGCGGTGACGATCTTGCCGTTGCCCGAGATGACGTCGGTCGACGGGCCGATCACCAGGGCGGGGTCGACACCGTCCATGGTGTCGGGGTTGCCGGCCTTGCCGATGCCGACGATCCGGCCGTCGCGGATGCCGATATCGGCTTTGACCACGCCCCAGTGGTCGAGGATCACCGCGCCGGTGATCACGACGTCGGGCGTGCCCTGCGCGCGGGTGGCGACGGACTGGCCCATCGACTCGCGGATCACCTTCCCGCCGCCGAACACCGCCTCGTTGCCGTCGCCGGCGCTGAGGTCGCGCTCGACCTCGATCAGCAGGTCGGTGTCGGCTAACCGGATGCGGTCACCTGTCGTCGGGCCGTAGAGGCGGGCGTAGCGCTCACGTTCGATCCTCATGCGTCGAGCGGCCCCCTGATCTCGCCGCGCAGGCCCGCGACGGTGCGGCGACCGCCCAGCGGGACGATCGAGACGGTCAGGCTGATGCCCGGCTCGAAGCGAACCGAGGTGCCCGCGGGGATGGCGAGCCGGTGCCCGTGGGCGGCGCTCCGGTCGAAGGAGAGCGCGTGGTTCGCTTCGGCGAAGTGGTAGTGGCTGCCGACCTGGATGGGCCGGTCACCGGTGTTGGCGACGTCGATCGAGGTCGTGGTGGCGTCGTCGAAGACCTCGATGTCACCTTCGCCCACGATCACCTCTCCGGGCACGGTCATCCGATGGGCTCGTGGATCGTGACGAGTTTGGTGCCGTCCGGGAAGGTGGCCTCGACCTGGATCTGCGGGATCATCTCGGGGACTCCGTCCATCACGTCGGCACGGGTCAGCACGCGGCGGCCGGCGTCCATCAGGTCTGCGACCGTGCGGCCTTCCCGTGCACCTTCGAGCACGAAGCAGGTGAGGATCGCCACCGACTCGGGGTGGTTCAGGACCAGGCCGCGTGCCTGGCGGTCACGCGCCACGATCCCGGCCACGCTGATGAGCAGCCGCTCCTGCTCGTGCATCGACAGCTGCATCGTCAGACCGCCAGCGCCGAGCGGACTTCGTCGAGCGCGCCGGACCCGCCCTCACCGCGACCGGTGATGCGGCCCGCCTCCAGCACGTAGTAGCTCTGCGTCGACCGCAGCGCGAAGCCGACGTGTTGCTCGACCAGGAGCACCGTCAGGTCGCCGCGCTCGGTGAGGTCGACGATGACCTGCTCGATCTCGGCGACCACGTTGGGCTGGATCCCCTCCGTCGGTTCGTCGAGGATCAACAGGCGCGGCTCGGTGAGGAGCGTCCGGGCGATGGCCAGCTGTTGGCGCTGACCGCCTGAGAGCAGACCGGCGGGCCGACCCAGCAGCTCGGTCAGTGCCGGGAAGGTGTCGAGCACCTCGTCGATCCGGGACCTGGTGGTCGATACCAGCTGGAGGTTCTCCATGGTGGTCATCTGGGGGAAGCAGAGCTGGCCCTGCGGCACGTAGCCCATGCCCCGCTTCACCCGCCGGTTCGGAGCGAGCTTCGTGACGTCCTCCCCGTCGAGCAGCACCCTGCCCGACCTCACCGGGAGGTGACCGACCGCGACCCGGAGCAAGGTCGTCTTGCCGGCGCCGTTGTGGCCCATGACGGCCGCTGCCCCACCGACGGGGATCGACACGTCGACGTCGAACAAGACCATCGAGCGCCCGTAGCCGGCGGTGACTCCGACCAGCTCGAGCATCGGTTCAGGCACTGCTCGCCACCTCCGACACGGTCCCCAGGTAGACCTCCTGTACGCGGCGGTCCGCCTGGATCTCGGACACCGTCCCCTCTGCGAGCACCTCGCCGGCATGCATGACCGTCACGAACTCGGCGTAGCTGCGCATGAAGTCCATGTCGTGCTCGATGACGACGATCGTCCGGTCAGCTGCGAGCCTCTGCAACAGCTCGCCTGTGGACTCCCGCTCCTCGGCGCTCATGCCGGCGACCGTCTCGTCGAGGAACATCACCTTCGCGTCCTGTACGAGCAACATGCCGATCTCGAGCCACTGCTTCTGGCCGTGGGCGAGGATCCCGGCAGGGCGGTGGGCCAGCGCAGACAGCCCGATCGTCTGCAGCACCTGCTCGACGCGCTCGGGCACCTTCCGCCGTGGGAGCAGCAACCCGAACGCCTTGCGGTGGAGGCCGGCCGCGATGTCGAGGTTCTGCAGGACGCTGATCTGTTCGAACACGCTGGCGGTCTGGAAGGTCCTCCCGACCCCCAGGTGCACGATCTCGTGCGACTTCATGGAGAGCAGGTTCCGGTCGCGGAACCCCGCCGTGCCCGTCCCGGGCGACAGCCCGGTCAGGGCATCGACCAACGTGGTCTTGCCTGCGCCGTTCGGACCGATGAGGAAGTGCAGCCGTCCCTGCATGAACGTGACATCGACACCCTGGATCGCCTTGAAGCCGTCGAAGTCGACGGTGAGATCCCGGACCTCGAGGTAGTCCTCGCCGCGGAAGGAAGCGGTCATGCCACCGTCTCCCGGCGGGACACGAGTGCCCGCAGCTTCGGCCCGAGCGAGGCGATGCCGAACGGGAGGAAGAGCAGGACGAGGACGAACAGCGCACCTTGGAAGTAGGTCCACTGGGTGGGGAACCGCTCCGACAGCGTCGTCTGGCCGTAGCCGACGGCGATGGCGCCGAGCGCCGGGCCGAGCAAGGAGGCACGTCCGCCGAGCGCGACGCCTGCGATCAACATGATCGAGGCGGTGGCGTCGACGTTGGAAGGCGAGATGATCCCGGCGATCGGCACGAACATGGCGCCGCCGACGCTCGCCATGACCGCTGCGATCACGAACGCCACCAGCTTGATGTTGGCGGGGTCGTACCCGAGGAAGCGGATGCGCTCCTCGGCGTCGCGGCTGGCGACGAGCAGCTCGCCGTAGCGGCTCCGGTAGAGCTGCCACACGATCACCAGGCAGGCGATGAGCAGGCCGGCGACGATCAGGTAGAGATTCTTCTTGACGGTGGGGTCGTACAGGTTGTGGCCGAAGAAGGTGGTGAACGTGTTCAGGCCGTTGAACCCACCCGTCTGCTTGATCGTGGCGATCAGCAGCGTCGCGAAGGCGACCGCCAGGGCTTGGGTGAGGATCGCGAAGTACGCGCCCTTCACCCGACGCTTGAGGATGGCGTAGCCGAGGACGAAGGAGACGAGTGCCGGCAGTGCCACGATGGCGAACAGCGTGAAGGGCCCGCTGCGGAACGGCTCCCACCACCCCGGCATCGTGCCGTCTCCGTAGAGAACCATGAAGTCCGGCACGTTGCCCGGGCCGGCGGCCTCGAGCTTCATGTGCATGGCCATGGCGTAGCCCCCGAGCCCGAAGAAGACACCCTGGCCGAGCACCAGCATCCCGCCGCGACCCCAGGCGAGGCCGATGCCGACCGCAGCGATGGCCCAGGAGCAGTACTTCCCGAGGTTGCCGAGGCGGAAGGGGGTGAGGGAGCTGGGCGCCCACACGAGCAGCACCAGCGCCAGGAGGGCGATGCCGACCAACGGCCCGTAGGTCCGGAGGAGATCGGAGCGTGAGGACCGCTTCGGCACGGCGAGGGCGGCATCGGGAGCCGACGCCACACGGTCGGGTACCCGAGGCGCATCCGTGGTGGTGGTCACGCCAGGCTCCTGGTTCGGACGGTGAAGAGACCCTGTGGGCGGACCTGGAGGAAGACGACCACGACGGCGAAGGTGATGACCTGCGCCATGCTGCCGCTGGACCAGTCGGTCACGAACGCGGTGAGCACGCCGACGGCCCAGGCGGCGATGATCGTGCCCTTGAGCTGGCCGACACCACCTGCGACGACGACGAGGAACGCCGGGATGATGTAGGTGGTGCCGAGCGTGGGGTTGGTGCCCGAGATCAGGGCGATGGCGACGCCACCGACGCCTGCCAGACCGGACCCGAGGAAGAACGTGAGCCGGTCGACGTTGCGGGTCGAGACCCCCATCGTCTCGGCCAGCTCCCGGTTCTGCACCGTCGCCCGGATCCGCCGGCCGAACGGGCTCCGCTTCAGCACGGCGCCGAGCCCGGCCATGGCGGCGACCGCCAACAGGATCGTGAAGAGCTGCCGGTGCGGCCAGTCGTAGCCGAACACCTCGATGCTGCCGCGCATCCAGCTCGGCGGTGTGACGGGGTCGCCCTGGGCACCGAAGAGGTCCCGGGCGAGCTGCTGCAGCACCATGGCAACGCCCACGGTCACGAGCAGGGTGTCGAGCGGGCGGCGGTACATCCACTGGATGATGGAGACCTCCAGCACCAGGCCGAGGATGCCGGCCACCACGAAGGCCACCGGGATGGCCACCACGATGGAGACCCCGGTGCTGCTGATCACCTGCTGGGTGACGTAGGTGACGTAGGCCCCGGCCATGAGGAACTCGCCGTGGGCCATGTTGATCACGCCCATCTGCCCGAACGTGAGCGTCAGGCCCAGCGCTGCCAGGAACAGGATGGCCCCGGTCGCGGTACCGGTGAGGAGGGGTGTGGTGAGTGCGTCCATCGCCGTGCTTTCAGGGTGGGGTCCGGATGGTCCCGGTGCGGGGTGTCGCGCATCGCGCACGACACCCCGCACCGTTCGTTCAGTGCTCGCCGTCGGCGAGCGCCGCCATCACTCCTGGTTCGGGTCCCACCAGTCGTAGCCCTCGAGGAAGGGATCGGGCTCGATCGGCTCCTCGGAGGACCAGACGACGTCGAACTGGTTCTCGGCGTTGATCTGGCCGATCAGTCCGGTCTTGGCGATGTGGTGGTTCTCGCCGTTGACGGTGACGGTGCCCTCGGGGGCCTCGAACGTCACGCCGTCGGACGCTTCGTTCACTGCGTCGACGCAGAAGGACTCGGCCTCCTCGACCATCCCCTTGTAGAGGTACAGCGACGTGTACGCGGCTTCCATCGGGTCCGATGTCGGCCGGTCGGCGCCGTACTCGGCCTGGAAGGCCTCGATGAACTCCGCGTTCTGCGGTGCGTCGACGCTCTGGAAGTAGTTCCAGGCGGCGTACTGGCCGGTGAGGTCGACGCCCATGGCGGGAGCCTCCTCCTCGGCGATGGAAACCGAGATGATCGGTGAGTTGTCGGCGCCGAGGCCAGCTTCGTCGTAGGCCTTGATGAAGCCCACGTTCGACGACCCGTTGATCGTGTTGAACACGAAGTCGGGTTCCGCTGCGGCGATCTTGGCGACCTGGGTGGTCCAGTCGTCGCTGTCGAGCGGGACGTACTCCTCACCGACGATCTCGATCCCGAGCTCCTCGGCGTACTGCTTGATGATCTTGTTCGCCGTACGTGGGAACACGTAGTCGGAACCGGCGAGGAACAGCGTCTCGACGCCTTCGGAGGCGAGGAAGTCCATCGCCGGGATGATCTGCTGATTGGTCGTCGCGCCGGTGTAGTAGATGTTCTCCGACGCCTCGAGGCCCTCGTACTGCACGGGGTAGAAGAGCAGTCCGTTGGCGCCCTCGACGACCGGCAGCATCGCCTTGCGCGACGCTGACGTCCAACCGCCGAACACGGCAGCGACCTCGTCCTCGGTGAGAAGCTTGTTGATCTTCTCGGCGAAGACGGTGGGCTCGCTCTGGCCGTCTTCTTCGATGACCTCGATCTGCTTTCCGAGGATGCCGCCGTCGGCATTGATCTCGGTGGCGGCGAGGTTGAGCGAGTCGCGGACCGTCTGCTCGCTGATGGCCATCGTGCCCGACGTCGAGTTGAGGAACCCGAGCTTGACGGTGTCGCCGTCGACGCAGGTGTCCTCCGAGACCGCCGCCTCCTCCCCCGCAGGGGTGCTTCCGGCGGTCGCCTCCGTGTCGCCGGCGTCATCGTCGCCGCATGCCGCCGCCACGAGGGCGAGTGGCACGAGCGCGGCAAGCAGCCGAGTCTTGGTGTGCTTCAACGTGTTGTCTCCCGATCGTCTGTCGTTTCCCGCCCGTTCACGGGTTGGTGCAGAACGTAGGGACGCGTCGTTGCTCGGCCGTCTCCTAGCGGAGTCGCTCACGTGACTGCTGTCTGACGCAAGTCTGATGAGGGCACTGGGAGCAACTGGATGGCACAGCGTCCACCCGTCACCGAGCCCTCGAGGCGACTCGCCGGGTTGGGGACCCCGCAGCCAGCTGCGCTGACCTGCGGTTGCGGGCGTCTTCTACCGATGTCTTCCACCGGCCGTGCACCGTGCCGGCCGGAAGGAGACACCACCGTGAAGGGCTACGTCGTCCGCAAGGGCAACCAGCACTACGCCGTCATCTACGAGGGCCTCGACCCGCTCACCGGACGGGAACGCCGCCGCTGGCACCCGGCCGGCCCGGACCGTGAAGTCGCCGAGCAGCTCGCGGCGAAGCTCGCCGACGAGCAGATGCGCGATCGTTCGCCACGACGATCAAGCTTGACCGTCGCCGTCTACCTCACTCAGCGCTGGCTGCCCGCCAACCAGGCACGACTGCGGCCCTCCACCTGGGCCGGCTACGCCCGCAACACCCGCCTGCACGTCGTTCCCCGCATCGGGCGCATCCCGCTGCGGCACCTGCGGCCCGATCACATAGAGCGCATGTACGCCGATCTGTCCGTCGACGGCAACCACACCCGTCACGGGGGCCTCGACGAGAAGACGATCATCGAGGTCCACCAGATGCTGCGCCGCTCCCTCGACGACGCCGTGCGCCGCGGCCTCCTCGTCGCCAACCCGGCCGCCGTCGCTCTCGCCCCACGGCGGCGGCCCATCGGTAGCAGCAGTGTGGCGAAGGCCTGGAACGCCTATCAGCTCCGTGCCTTTCTCGATCACACTGCCGGCCACCGCATGTACGCCGCACTGTGGACGGCAGCCAACACCGGGATGCGGCGCAGCGAGCTCGCCGCGCTCCACTGGGGCGACATCGACCTCGACGAGCGCCGGTTGTCCGTCAACCGGTCCCTCGTCTCGGTCGGTTACGAGCTCCACGAGTCACGCGGCAAGACCCGAACCTCGCGGCGCTGCATCGACCTCGACTCCACCACGGTCCAGGTCCTGTGCGACTGGCGGTCGCGACGGGCGGCGGAGGACCCCGGCTTCGCTGCCGAGGATCCTGACTCCTACGTCTTCGCCCGACCCGACGGCGCACGGGTCCACCCGCAGCTGATCTCCGACGCGTTCAAGCGCAAGGTCCGCAGCTCCGGGCTGCCCCGGGTTCGCTTGCACGATCTGCGCCACACCCACGCCACCCTGCTGCTCAAGGCCGGCGTCCCCATCAAGGTGGTGTCCGAACGGCTCGGCCACTCCTCCCCCGCCTTCACGATGGCCACCTACCAGCACGTCCTGCCCGGCATGCAGCGTGAGGCGGCAGAGACCTTCGCCAGCCTGCTCGAGCTTCTACCGGCTTCCACCCGGTAGAAGTCCCGGTGGAAGCACCCCGATCACGCCTCGGGCAGCCGGACAATCAAGAAGGCCCAGGTCGCTGACCTGGGCCCTCTTCGTCGTCGATGGTGGCGGGGGCAGGATTTGAACCTGCGACCTTCGGGTTATGAGTCGACGGACCGCGTTCCGGCCTGTGACGTCTGGTACCTCGTCGTGCCGCTGACCTGGGGTTTCGCGGATCCCACGTGTCGTCGCGTACCCCGCTGTCCCCGTCAGCTTCGTTCGATCCGTTAGAAGTTCCGTTAGAAGTCTCGGCCACGACGCCGTACCCGTGGCGCTCGAGATAGCGGTCGATCGACGCCTCGTCGAAGTACACCAGACCGTCCCGGCCGGGGCCGCCGTCGAGCTCTCCGGCGAACAGCATCATGTAGGCGTCGCGGCCCCGTATCCCGAGCCGCTCGGCCGCCTCCGGCGACCGGATCCCGTTCTCCATCAGCCGAGTGGTCATTGGGTCCAAGCCTACGCCTCGTCGTCGCCTTCGAATAGGTCGCCGAGTTCGGGCCAGAGTCGGGCAGTGATCATCTCCGCAGCCCCTGCGCGGTGGCTCGCTCGCCGTCCGTTCTGGCTGTTGCGACCGCCACATCAAGCACTTCGAGTAGCTCGCCCGCCTCGGCCAGCGTGAGCTCGATCCGGTCCGGCAGCCGGACGTAGGGCTGATCCGAGGAGACGAGGCGGAACCGTACTTCGCCGCCAGATAGCGCCGGTTCGGTACTGCTTCGTCGAGCCGCCCATGTCCGTTCGGTCCGGAGTTAGGTCGCCCCCGTGGGGTGACAACTCGGTTAGCTGGCCGAAAGCTTGCTCAGCCGAAGCGGGCTCCGAGGGCTCGCATCATCTCGAAGGTGTTCTCGTAGGCAACGTTGAGGTGGCGGCAGGCGTCTGGGATCTTCACCTTCTTGCGGCTCGCCCCTGCCGGAGTCTCTTGCGTCACAAGGATTGAGTCGGTCTCGAGTGCGGCTCCGACGAGAAATGGGTCGGCGCTGTCCATGAAGTCGGCGAGCACGTGAGCCTTGTAGTTCTCTGATTGGACCCACGTGCCGAGCCGCCCGACGGCACGTGCGACAGCCTGCGACGCCGACGGTACGTGGAAGA
>Ga0208490_100095_pt1 | contig 69691 bp, 62 predicted proteins | sample SubbioAug_CSWold_FD_184818 | JGI IMG/M metagenome (GOLD analysis project Ga0208490, IMG submission 184818) | Serpentinite rock and fluid subsurface biosphere microbial communities from McLaughlin Reserve, California, USA - CR11Aug_CSWold (SPAdes) | ecosystem: Environmental > Terrestrial > Deep...
GTTCCTGCGTTTCTTCCTGTTCTGATCTCCTGGTTCTTGGAGATCAGCAGACATCAGATCGTAGCTTACGTCACTGTCCGATCTTCGGGGAGCAGCTCAGGCCTCGACGACAGTCGCGAGCGCACCACATCAGAACATTTATAGGAAAGCTCGGTTCGGTCGTGCCACTGGTTCAAGCAAGCCCCGCTCAAATGCCGCCGTCCACCTGCCTTTGCACGGGGTAGGGTGGCGCGTCCTGCATCCTGTGCGTATGTTGTGCAGTGTGGGTCCGTGCTCAACGCTGTCGGACCCAAGGAGATCGCTGAATGCCCTTGAACGCAGCCACCGACGCAGCGAGATTATCCTGCGCCCCCATGATGGATTGGACAGACCGGCATTGCCGTTACCTGCACCGGCTGCTCAGTCGGCAGACATTGCTTTATACCGAAATGGTCACCGCGCCTGCTTTGGTGCGGGGGGGGGCCGTGCATTTGTTGGAGCATAGTCCCGAGGAATATCCGGTTGCTTTGCAACTGGGGGGATCGGACCCTGCGGAGTTGGCGCAGGCGGCGCGGATGGGGGCGCAGGCGGGCTATGCCGAGATCAACCTCAATTGCGGGTGCCCGTCGGATCGGGTGCAATCGGGGCGGTTCGGGGCGATCCTGATGACGGAACCGGCGCTTGTGGCCGCGTGTTGCGTGGCCATGCGAGAGGCGCAACCTATTGAAGTCACAGTAAAATGTCGGATCGGGGTGGACGATCAGAACCCAGAGGAGGTGTTGCCGGAGTTTCTGGCACATATCGTTGCGGCGGGTGTGCAGCGGGTTCAAATCCATGCGCGCAAAGCGTGGCTCGACGGTCTGAGCCCCAAGGAAAATCGCGATATTCCACCTTTGGACTACGATCTGGTGCAGCGGATGAAGATGCTTTTTCCCAATCTGCATATCTCGATCAACGGGGGAATTACATCGCTGGATCAAGCGGTTAACCTGCTTGATCAGGGGCTTGACGGGGTTATGGTGGGGCGGGCCGCCTATCATCAGCCTGCGGATATTCTGTGTGCAGCGGATCGGCGGATTTTTGGCGCCTCTGGCCCAGACACCACACCAGAGGGTGCTGTACACGCCATGCTCCCCTATATCGAGGCGCATCTCGCAAGCGGTGGGCGGTTGAACCAGATCACCCGGCATATGTTGGGGCTGTTCGCGGGAAAACCGGGCGCGCGGGCGTGGCGGCGGCACCTGTCAGAAGGTGCTTCACGGCCCGGCGCGGGGCCGGAACTGGTCGAACGGGCCTTGGCCGAGGTTACAGACCTTACAGAGTCTCCCCTGATTTTGTAAGGTCCTGCGGCATGCGCAGGCTACGCCGGGCGCCACGACGCAAAGCGCGGGTCACAGGCGCGAGTGCCGTGCCGAGCAACCGGCTCCATTGCCAATAGAGCGGCGTGTCGAGCGGGCAATCGGCGCGCAGAAGGTGGAGTGTGCCGCGCGCCAGGTCGTCGCTCAAGAGCGCCTCGGGGGCCATGCCCCAGCCCATGCCAAGACGGGCTGCGGTGACGAACCCCTCGGACGAGGGAAGCCGGTGACAGGGGGGGCTGAGCGTGACGCCGGTTGCCTGTGTGATCCAGCGATGTTGCAACTGATCGTGGCTGTTGAATTGCAACATGGGCGCTACACCAAGACGGCCCGGCGTGATCCCGTCCGCGAAATGGTGGGCAATGAAATCGGGGCTGGCGACGGCCTGATAGCGCAGCAGCCCGAGTGCGATGACATCGCAGCCGGGCAGGGCGCTGGCACGGGTGGTGAGCGCGCCCAGAACCTCGCCGCGCAAGAGCCGGTCATGCGAGACATCCTGATCGTCGATCACCAGATCAAAGAGGTGATCGGGCAGGCTGGCCAAAGCCTGCGGCAGCCATGTGGCGAGGCTGTCGGCATTGACCGCCAACCGCAGCCGGGTTTGCGGTGCGGGGGCAAGGCCTGTGAGATCCTCGCGAAGCCGCGCCTCGAGCAGGGCGATCTGATCGGCATGGGCGGCAAGGCGTTGACCGACCGGCGTGGCGGTGCAGGGCGTGCTGCGATGGACGAGCTGCGCGCCGACGCGGGTTTCCAACGCCTTGAGCCGTTGCGAGATGGCCGATTGTGTGAGGCCGAGGGCCTGCGCCGCGCCCTCGAAACTGCCGGTTTGCAGAATGGCCGAGAGCGTGACGAGATGATCGGGCGGCAGTATCATTAGAAAATCTTATCTTGAATTAGCATATTGAATTTGAGTAATGCACGCCGCACCGCTAGGCAAGCCCCTGAGAAAGATGCGGATTTGCGTGTTTGAAGACCGAGGAAAGGGCAGGGGGATGCAGGCGGGACTGGCGGGATTTGCGCTTGGGTTAAGTTTGATCATGGCCATTGGGGCGCAGAATGCCTTTGTGCTGCGGCAGGGGTTGCGGCGCGCGCATGTGCTGGCGGTGGTTCTGGTCTGCGCCATTTCCGATGCCATTCTGGTGACAGCGGGTGTGACCGGCTTTGGTGTTCTGGCCGAGGCGGTGCCGGGGCTTGAGCGGATCATGCGCTTTGGCGGTGCTGCGTTTTTGCTGGCGTATGGCGCGCGCAGTTTTCTGGCCGCGTGGCGCGGCGCGGCGGCGCTAGAGGCGGGCGAGGGGGCAGGCAGTTTGCGACGCGCAGTGCTGACGTGCCTCGCGCTGACATGGCTTAATCCGCATGTGTATCTGGATACGGTGGTTTTGCTGGGGTCCATATCGACGCAATATGAGAACCGGTTTGCCTTTGGTCTGGGCGCGGTCTGTGCGAGTTTTGTTTTCTTCTTTTCACTGGGCTATGGCGCGCGCCTTCTTGCGCCGCTCTTTCGGCGGCCCGCCAGTTGGCGGGTGCTGGATGCCGGGGTGGGCTGTGTGATGTGGGCCATCGCATTTGGCCTGTTGCGAGGCTAAGCCATGCGTGAGGCGGCAGGGTGTGTTGCGCTATGCGCATGGATAAGTGCCAAGCCAGTCTCGACAGGCGGCCAGAGGCGTGAATTAATGCAAGCATGTGCGCGCAAGAGGCAAGCAGAGCAGAAAGCACGGCACGGCCGGGCTGGGGCATCTTTTGGATGGTGGTGACCGGCATCCTCTTTGTGGGGGTGACCGCGCTGGTCAAGGTGCTGGGCACGCGCGTGCCGGCACCGCAGGCGGCCTTTTTGCGCTATGCCATGGGGCTGGTGTTTCTTCTTCCGATGCTGGGATCGCTTTGGCGGCTGCGGCTGGCGCGTGGCACCTGGGGGTTTTTCGCGGCGCGCGGCATGGTGCATACGGTGGGCGTGGCGCTGTGGTTCTATGCCATGGCGCGCATCCCCATCGCCGATGTGACGGCGATGAATTATCTGGCACCCATCTATGTGACGCTGGGCGCGGGGCTCTTTCTGGGCGAGCGTTTGGCCTTGCGGCGGGTGCTGGCGGTGGGTGTTGCGCTGATCGGTGCGCTGATCATCCTGCGGCCCGGATTTCGCGAAGTGGGGCCGGGGCATCTGGCGATGATCTTTGCCGCCATCTTCTTTGGCGCGTCCTATCTGATTGCCAAGGTGGTATCGGGGCGCAGCAGCCCCGGCGTGGTGGTGGCAATGCTGTCGATCACGGTCACACTTGGTCTGGCCCCTTTGGCGGCGGCGGTCTGGGTCACGCCAACGCCATGGGAGTTGGCGATCCTCTTTGCGGTGGCCACCTTGGCCACGGCGGGGCATTACACCATGACGCTGGCGTTTCGTGCCGCCCCTTTGGCGGTGACGCAGCCGGTGACGTTCCTGCAACTCGTCTGGGCGGTGCTTTTGGGGGCGCTGGTGTTTGGCGAGGGGGTGGATGTGTTTGTGGTTCTGGGCGGCATGGTGATCGTGGGCGCGGTCAGCTTTATCAGTTGGCGCGAGGCGGTGCTGAAGCGGCGGATCACACCGACGGTTTCGGCGACCAAGGTCTGAGGGGGCACCCGCCTAGGCGCGCGGATCAAGCAGCTTGGCCAAGATGCGGTTGCGGGTGATCTGACCCAAGAGCTGGCCATTCTCGGTCACGCCAACGGGGCGGTCATGGCCTTGGGCGCTTTCCATCACGTCCTGAATGCTGGCGTTGGGGCCAACGCAGGTGTCGGGCGTGCCGCTGGCCGGTTCCATCACATCGCGGGCGCAGAGCACGCCCAGAGGGTTCATATGGGCCACGAATTCGGCCACATAGTCGGTGGCGGGATTGGTAAAGATATCCTGCGGCGTGCCGCATTGCACGATGCGCCCGCCCTCCATGATGGCGATACGGTCGCCCAGTTTGAACGCCTCATCCAGATCATGGCTGACAAAGATGATGGTGCGGCCAAGGGTTTTTTGCAGGTCGATGAGTTCGTCCTGAAGATGGTTGCGGATCAGCGGATCGAGGGCCGAAAACGGCTCGTCCATCAGAAGGATCGGGGCATCGGTGGCAAAGGCGCGGGCCAAGCCCACGCGCTGTTGCATGCCGCCCGACAGCTCGCCCACGCGGCGCTCGGCCCAGTCGGAGAGGTTGACGAGGGCCAGTTGCCGGTCGACGCGGGCGGCGCGCTCGGGCTTGGGCATGCCTGCAAGTTCAAGGCCGAGGCCCACGTTCTCGCGCACAGAGCGCCAGGGCAGGAGGCCGAATTGCTGGAACACCATGGCGATATGATGCTGGCGCAATCGGCGCAGGGTGGCGGGGGTGGCGTTGGTGACATCGACCATGCCGGTGCCGTCGTGGATTTCGACCGTGCCGCGCACCACGGGGTTGAGGCCGTTGACGGCGCGCAGGAGGGTGGATTTGCCAGAGCCCGAGAGGCCCATCAGCACGAGGATTTCGCCCGGCGCAACCGCGAGGTCGCAATCATGCACGCCGAGAACCTGACTGGTTTTCTGCTGGATCTCTGGCCGGGTCATGCCCTGATCCATCAAGGGCAGGGCGGTTTCGGGCGCATCGCCAAAGACGATAGAGACCTTGTTGAAATTGACGATTGTATCGGTCACTTGCGCCCCTCCATCCGCAGCATGCGGTCAAGGACGATGGCCACGACAACAATCATCAGCCCGGATTCAAAGCCAAGCGCGATATTGACGGTATTGATCGCGCGCAGCACCGGCACGCCGAGGCCATCCGCGCCCACCAGCGCGCCGATCACCACCATCGACAGCGACAGCATGATGGTCTGGTTGAGCCCCGCCATGATCTGCGGCAGGGCGTAGGGCAGTTCCACCTTCCAGAGCGTCTGGCGATTGGTGGCGCCAAAGGCCTGAGCCGCCTCTAGCAGCGGCTGGGGCGTGTTGGAAATGCCCAGATGCGTCAGGCGAATGGGGGCTGGGACGACAAAGATCACCGTGGCGATCAGCCCCGGCACCATACCGATGCCGAAAAACACAATCGCAGGAATGAGATAGACAAAGGGCGGCAGGGTTTGCATGAGGTCGAGCACGGGGCGCATCCCGTCATAGAGCCGGGGGCGGTGCGCGGCGGCGATGCCAAGGGGCACGCCAAGCGCCATGCAGAATACGCAGGACGAGATGACGAGTGTCAGGCTTTCGGTGGTTTCTTCCCAATAGCCTTGGTTGAGGATGAAGAGAAAGCCCAAGAGCACGAACAGGCAGGTTTTCCAACTGCGCTGCAAGACCCATGTCAGGGCGACAAAGACGCCGATGATGACCATGGGATGCGGGGTTTGCAGCACCCAGAGAAAGGCGTCGATCAGCCCCTCCATAAGCACCGACAGCATGTCGAAAAAGCCCGCCGCATTGTCCTGAAGCCAGAGGAAAAAGCCTTCGGCCCATTTCCCCACCGGGATTTTGTGATCGCTCAGCCAGTCCATGCGGGTGCCTCACATCTGATCTGTCTGGAAATAGGGCGTTGGGGCGGCGACCAGCGCCGCCCCATATCGCTCAGAGGCCAAGTGCCGCTTTTACGGCGGCCATGGCATCGCCGCCGTCCTTGGTGGTCACACCGTCAAGCCAAGGGCCGATGGCATCCGGATTGGCCTTGAGCCAGCCGCTTGCCGCGTCTTCGGGTTTGGCCCCGTCATTCAGGATCGCGCCCATGATCTCGTTTTCCATGGCCAGCGAGAATTCGAGGTTTTCCAGCAGCTTGCCCACATTGGGGCATTCCGCGACATAGCCTGCGCGGGTGTTGGTATAGATCGTGGCACCGCCCAGATCAGGGCCGAACCAGTCATCGCCGCCGGTCAGATAGGTCAATTCGTGATTGGCGTTCATCGGATGCGGTTCCCAGCCGAGGAACACGATGGGCTCTTCGCGGCGATCCGCGCGGCTGACCTGCGCCAGCATCCCCTGTTCCGAGCTTTCCTTGACCTCGAACCCCTTGAGGCCAAAGGCATCCGCCTCGATCATATCGAGGATCAGACGGTTCCCGTCATTGCCGGGCTCGATGCCATAAATCGTGGACTCGATCGCATCGGCATGCTGTGCAATCGTTTCAAACGAGTTGATGCCAAGCGCGGCCCCGGCGGCATTGGTGGCCAGCGTGTATTTCGCACCGACGAGGTTGGCGCGAACGGTGTCAACGGTGCCAGCCTCGCGGTAGGGGGCAATATCTGCCTCCATGGTGGGCATCCAGTTGCCCAGAAACACGTCGATATCGCCCTTGGCAAGCGACGTGTAGGTCACGGGCACCGAGAGCACCTTGGCTTCTGTCTCATAGCCCAGCGCCTCGAGCACGAGAGAGGTGGCGGCGGTGGTGGCTGTGATGTCGGTCCAGCCGACATCGGCGAAGGTCACGCTGTCACAATTGGCCATGGCCGGTCCGGTGGCGGCGGTGGCAAGGGCGATAGCGGTCAAGGTTGTCTTGAAGCTCATGTGATATGTCTCCCATGGTTGATTATTCCGGGGCAGGGCCCGGTTTGGCAAAGGCCCGAGGATCGTCTACCCCGGGCCTTGCAGTTAGGTCAGGCGGGATGGATCAGGCCATCCACCAGCGCTCGATAAAGCGCATGCCGTCCACATCCCAATTTGCGCCGAGCGTGTCGGAATGGGCAATTTTGTTGGAATTGCCAAAGACGTAATTGGCAAACATCGGCACGATCTGACCGCCATCGTCGCTACAGATCGCTTGCATCTCGAAATACATTTCGCGACGCTTGTCCTCGTCAAGCTCCGAGCGGGCCTTGAGCATCAGCTCGTCAAAGCGGTCGTTGCACCAGAAGGTATCGTTCCACGCTGCGCCGCATTTATAGGCGGTGGCGAACATCTGATCTTCGACCGGGCGACCCGACCAGTAAACGGCGGAGAAGGGCTTTTTCATCCAGACATCCGACCAGTAGCCGTCATTCGCCTCGCGCACCGGGGTCAGGGTGATGCCCGCCTGTGCTGCCGAACTCTGATAGAGGACCGCCGCATCGACCGCGCCGCCAAAGGCCGCATCTGCCGCCGACAGTTTGACCTCAAGGCTGTCAAGACCCGCCTGCTTGAGGTGGAATTTGGCCTTGTCGGGATCAAAGCTCTTTTGCTCCAACTCGGTGTTGAAAAAGCGCTGTCCTTGACCGATGGGGTGGTCATTGCCGATCGAGCCATAGCCGAACAGGATCTTGTCCACCAATTCCTGACGGTTGATGCTGTATTTCAGGGCAAGGCGCACGTCGGGGTTGTTGTAAGGCTCTGCCCGGGTGTCCATGGCAAAGGTGAAATGCTGCGTACCCGCGACCGAATTGATCTGGATGTTGGGGTTGCGCGCCAGAAGACCCACGGTTTTGAGGTCGAGCCGGTCGACCACATCCACATCGCCCGAGACAAGCGCCGTGGTGCGCGCGTTCTGGTCGACAATGGCCAGCACTTCGACGGTGTCGAACCATGCCACATCGCTGCGCCAGTGGTTCGGATTGCGTTCGAGCGCATAGGACACACCGGGATTGAAATCCTTGAGCACATAGCTGCCGCAGCCATCGCCCGATTTCCAATCAATGCTCTCGCCTTCGGCCTTGCAGATCACAAGGTGATAGTCGCTGAGAAAATACGGGAAGTCGGCATTGCCGCCATCCAAGGTAAAGACGACGATGTCATCGCCTTCGGTCGTGATATCGGTGACCGGGGCCACCAGCGGGCCTGCGGCCGAGGTCGAATTTTCGCCGCGGTGGAAATTGATCGAATTGACCACATCCGCCGCTGTCAGGCTTTTGCCGGAATGAAAGGCCACGCCTGAGCGCAGCTTGAAGCGCCATACCGACGCATCTGCCGAGGCTTCCCAGCTTTCGGCGACTTCGGGGATGAGCGAGCCATCAGCGGCCACTTCGGTCAGGCGGCCATGAATGGCAAAGCCGAGCGAGGTGGTAAAGCTGTTGGACCAGGTGCCCGGATCGAGGGTGTCGGTGGTCTGGCCATGGCCGATGGCCGCGCGCAGATGCCCGCCGCGCGACGGCGCGGCCTTGGCCCGCAGGGGCAGGCCCGCAATAAGGGCTGCCCCGGCCGTGGTGGCCATGAAACCGCGTCGGTTGATGCGGCCGGAATTGAGGATGGTCATGTTGGTCTTCTCCCTTTGGTTTGCTTTTCCGAACCGGCCTTTTGTTCTCTGGAGTGACCTCGCGAGATCGCGCGGCCCCCTGCCGCGTGGCGGTCGGTTTATACCTGCCAAGGCTAATATGACGCTGTGATGAAATACAACGTCATTTTGGCAGGGGGGCAGTGTTGTGATGCAGTCCCTCGTGTTTTTTATTGATTGACGAGTCAATTAAACACGATTAGGCCAGTCTGGCAACAGGTCTTTGGAGGGGGGGCATGCCGAAAATCGGGATGGAGCCGATCCGGCGTAACGCGCTGGTGGAGGCCACGATTTCTGAGATCGGCGCGCATGGCAGCCTTGATGTGACCGTGGCGCAGATCGCCCGGCGCGCTGGCATGTCGAGCGCGCTGGCGCATCATTATTTCGGGTCCAAGGAACAGATGTTCGTGGCCGCGATGCGCCATATCCTGACGCTTTACGGGGCCGAGGTGCGCGGCGCACTGATCATGGCCAAAAGCCCGCGGGAGCGGATCGAGGCCATCATCCGCGCCAGTTTCACCCCCGCGCAGTTCCGCGGCGAAATGGTCTCGGCCTGGCTCAATTTCTATGTGCAGGCGCAGCGCTCGGACGAGGCGCGGCGGTTGCTGCATATCTATCAGCGGCGGTTGCGGTCGAACCTGCATCACGCCTTTCGCGCCTTGGCCCCCGATGAGGCGCGCACGCTGACGCGCGGCCTCGCGGCGATGATTGACGGGCTGTATATCCGTCAGGCGCTGCGCGAAGGGCCGATGCAACCCGGCCTCGCGATTGATGTGCTGCTGCATTACCTCGACACCAGCCTACCCCAGAAGGACAAAGAATGACCGCGCCCAATATCTTGATTTTCATGGTTGATCAGCTCAACGGCACCCTCTTTCCCGATGGTCCCGCCCCGTGGCTGCACGCCCCCAATCTCAAGGCGCTGGCGGCGCGGTCCACGCGGTTTGCCAATGCCTATACCGCCTCGCCCCTGTGCGCGCCGGGACGGGCCAGTTTCATGTCGGGCCTTTTGCCGTCGCGGTCCCGCGTCTATGACAATGCCGCCGAATTCGCCGCCGATATTCCCACCTATGCGCATCACCTGCGCCGCGCGGGCTATCAGACCTGCCTCAGCGGCAAGATGCATTTCGTGGGCCCCGATCAGTTGCACGGGTTCGAGGAACGGCTGACGACCGATATCTATCCCGCCGATTTTGGCTGGACCCCGGATTATCGCAAGCCGGGCGAGCGGATCGACTGGTGGTATCACAATATGGGCTCGGTGACGGGCGCGGGTGTCGCGGAAATCTCGAACCAGATGGAATATGACGACGAGGTGGCGCATAACGCGCGCGCCAAGGTTTATGATCTGGCGCGGGGTCTGGATGCGCGGCCGTGGTGTCTGACGGTCAGTTTCACCCATCCGCATGATCCCTATGTGGCGCGCAAGAAATACTGGGACCTCTACGAAGACTGCGACCATCTGCTGCCTGACGTGCCCGCGATGGACTATGCCGATCACGATGCCCATGCGCGGCGGATTTTCGACGCCAACGACTGGCGCAACTTCGACATCTCGCAAGAGGATATCCGCCGCTCTCGCCGGGCCTATTTCGCCAATATCTCGTATCTCGACGACAAGATTGGCGAGATTCTCGAGGCGCTAGAGAGCACACGGCAAGAGGCGATCATCCTCTTTGTGTCGGATCATGGCGATATGCTGGGCGAGCGTGGGCTGTGGTTCAAGATGTGTTTCTACGAGGGGTCCGCCCGCGTGCCGCTGATGATTTCCGCGCCCGGCATGGCACCGGGGCTGATCACCGATCCGGTTAGCAATATCGACGTTTGCCCAACCCTCTGCGAACTGGCGGGGGCGGATATGTCCGAGGTGGCCCCTTGGACCGAAGGTCAATCGCTGGTCTATCTGGGGCAGGGCGGCAGGCGCGAGGCCCCGGTTGCGATGGAATATGCCGCCGAGGCGTCACAAGCGCCGCTCGTCTCGCTGCGCTATGGCAAGTGGAAATACAACCGCTGCACGCTTGATCCCGATCAGCTTTTTGATCTGGAGGCCGATCCGCATGAGTTGACCAATCTGGCCGATGACCCCGCCCATGCCGGGACACTGGCACAGTTGCAGGCCAAGGCCGAGGCCCGCTGGAACCTTGCCGCCTTTGACGCCGCCGTGCGCGAAAGTCAGGCGCGCCGCTGGGTGGTCTACGAGGCGCTGCGCAAGGGCGGCTATTACCCTTGGGATTACCAGCCGCTGCAAAAGGCATCCGAGCGGTACATGCGCAACCACATGGACCTCAATGTATTGGAGGAAAGCAAACGCTTTCCGCGGGGCGAGTGATGCGTTCATCCTTCTGTAAATACTCGATTTCTGCCGGTTTCGGCGGGGATTGCGCGCAAGGAAAGAGAGACTGATGCAAGCCGATTACGTCATCGTGGGCGCAGGCAGCGCGGGCTGTGCCATGGCCTATCGTCTGGCCGAGGCCGGGAAATCCGTGCTGGTGATCGAGCATGGCGGCACGGATGCTGGCCCCTTTATCCAGATGCCCGGCGCGCTGAGTTACCCGATGAACATGAAGCGCTACGACTGGGGCTATCTGAGCGAGCCCGAGCCGCATTTGGGCAATCGTCGTCTGGTCTGTCCGCGTGGCAAGGTGATTGGTGGCTCCAGCAGTATCAATGGCATGGTCTATGTGCGCGGCCATGCGCGCGATTACGACCACTGGCGCGATCAAGGTTGCGATGGCTGGGGCTATGCCGATGTGCTGCCCTATTTCAAGCGGATGGAGAACTGGCACGACGGCGGGCATGGCGGCGATGCGGGGTGGCGCGGCCATGATGGCCCGCTGCATGTCAGCCGGGGGCGGCGCGATAATCCGCTGGTGCGCGCCTTTGTCGAGGCGGGCAAGCAAGCAGGCTATCCCGAGACGCATGATTACAACGGCCATCAGCAAGAGGGGTTCGGCCCCTTTGAGATGACCGTCCACAAGGGGCAGCGGTGGTCGGCGGCCAATGCCTATCTCAAACCGGCGCTGAAACGCGACAAGTGCGATATTATCCGGGGTTTTGTCAGCCGCGTGGTGATCGAAGAGGGGCGCGCGGTGGGCGTCGAGGTGCTGGTCAAGGGGCGCAAAGAGGTGGTGCGCGCGCATGCCGAGGTGATCCTTGCCGCGTCTTCGATCAACTCGCCCAAGATCCTGATGCTGTCGGGCATCGGCCCTGCCGCGCATCTGGCCGCGCATGGCATTCCGGTGGTTGCGGATCGTGCGGGTGTGGGACAGAACCTTCAGGATCATCTGGAGCTTTATATCCAGATGGCGGCAAGCCAGCCCGTCAGCCTTTACAAATACTGGAATCTCTTTGGCAAGGCATGGGTGGGCGCGCGCTGGCTTTTGAACAAGAGCGGGCCGGGGGCCTCTAATCAATTCGAAAGCTGTGGCTTCATTCGGTCTGGTGCGGGCGTCGATTATCCTGACATCCAGTATCATTTCCTGCCCATCGCCGTGCGTTACGATGGCAAGGCGGCGGCCGAGGGGCATGGCTTTCAGGCGCATGTCGGGCCGATGCGCAGCCCGTCGCGCGGCGCTGTGACCCTGCGCAGCGCCGACCCCGCCGATGATCCGGTGATCCGCTTCAACTATATGAGCGAAGCGGAGGATTGGGAGGATTTCCGCAAATGTATCCGCCTGACGCGCGAGATTTTCGCGCAAGACGCCTTTGCGCCCTATGTGAGCCATGAGATTCAGCCGGGTGCGGCGGTGCAGAGTGACGACGCGTTGGATGATTTCATCCGCGAGCACGCTGAGAGCGCCTATCACCCCTGCGGCACCTGCAAGATGGGGCGCGCCAGCGATCCGATGGCGGTGGTGGACCCAGCGGGCCGGGTGATCGGTGTCGAGGGGCTGCGCGTGGCGGATTCAAGCCTGTTTCCGCGCATCACCAATGGCAATCTCAATGCGCCGTCGATCATGGTGGGCGAAAAGATCGCCGATGCCGTGCTGGGCCGCAGCCCGCTGCCGTCCGAGAATGCAGAGCCCTGGATGCATCCCGACTGGGCGCAAAGCCAGCGCTGATCCGTTAACCTTTTGTTCACCTTCTGTCTTGCAGCCGGGGGGCGGCCTCCGGCATAAGGGGGTATGTTAAGGATTTGTTTACTCATCGTTCTCGGTCTGGTCCCGCTCTCTGCCGGGGCTGAGGGGTTTGGCGGCCTTGTCCGGGTGATCGACGGCGACACGCTTGATGTGGGCGAGGTTCGCGTGCGCTTGCACGGGATCGACGCGCCGGAACTGGGGCAGATATGCACCAACCCTGATGGCGGGACTTGGGATTGCGGCACATGGGTGGCCGAAGAGGTGCGCGCCCGGATCGAGAACCGCGAGGCGCGCTGTCAGGCGGTGGAGAAGGACCGCTATGACCGCACCGTCGCGCGCTGCACGGTGGTGGGGCAGGATGTGGGCCGGATGCTGGTGGCAGAGGGTCTGGCGCTGGCCTATCGCAAATATTCCATGGCCTATGATCTGGATGAAAAGACGGCTGTGATCGCGGGGCGCGGTCTGCATGAGGTGCTGATGGCGCGCCCCGAGGATCATCGCCGCATGGTGCGCGAAGAGCGCGCGGCGGAGGCCCAAGCAAACGCGCCCGCGCCGCAAGCGGGCTGCGTGATCAAGGGCAATCGCAGCGGGTCTGGCAATCAGATTTATCACATGCCGGGGCAGGCGGATTACGAGGCGACCGTCATCACCGAGGCCAAGGGCGAACGCTGGTTCTGTTCCGAGGCCGAGGCCCGCGCGGCGGGCTGGCGGCGCGCGAAACGCTGAGCGGGGGATGAGGCCCCGGGGACAGGCCCGGGGCGTCAGCCGAGTATTTTGGGAACGGTTAAAGGTGCCGCGCTCAGAGCGTGATCGGCTGCATCACCTGCGGCTCGATCACATCGACACCGGGCAGGGCCGCGATAAGCGTTTCGGCGGATTGCTCGAGGATCGGGAAGGTCCGGTAGTGGCAGGGGATCACCGTCTTGAACTCAAAAAAGGTCTTGGCCGCATAGGCGGCGCGGCGCATGTCCATGGTGAAATACCCGCCCGCGCAGAGAATCCCGATGTCTGGCGCATGCAGCGCGTTGAAGACGCCCATATCGGCCATCACATCGGTATCGCCCGAGACATAGATCACGTGCCCCTCGCCTGCGATCATATAGCCACATTCGCTGCCCGTAACCTGCGGCCCGGCATCCGTGGCGATCGAGGTGGAATGGGTGGCATGCACCATGGTGATCTGAACGCCGCCCAGATCGACCGTGCCGCCCTTGTTAAAGCCGACCGTTGCGATGTTTTCCTTGGCCTCCCAATGGGACATGAGGTCATATTGCCCCACGACCGGCACGCCGAGGCGTTTGGCCAAGGGCAGAACGTCTGCCACATGGTCGAAATGCGCGTGGGTCAGCAGGATATGGGTGGCGCCTTGGGTGGCGGGGCCGTGCTGATCCTCGGGCAGCATCGGGTTGCCATTGAGCCAAGGGTCAAGGAGCAGGACCTGTCCGCCGATCTCGATCCGAAAAGAGCTATGGCCGAGCCATGTGATGTGCATTGTCACCTCCGCTTGTGTTCATCCTCGCCCTTACCTTAGCGAGCGTGTCAGCCAAGGAAAGGGGCAGATGCGTGACCCTGATCCGCTTGCGCCCGCGCGGCCCCGGCGCTAAACGCAAGCCAAACGGATCACGGGAGAGTCTCATGTCGATTGATCTCGAAACCGCCGCCAAGGTGGCCAAACTGGCGCGGATCGCAGTGCCGCAAGAGGCGCTGCCGGCGCTGGCCAATGAATTCAACACCATTCTCGGCTTTATCGAGCAGTTGAACGAGGTGGATGTCACGGGTGTAGAGCCGATGACGAGCGTCACGCCCATGCGCCTCAAGCGGCGCGAGGATGTGGTGAGCGATGGCAATCAGCAGGCGGCGGTGCTGTCGAACGCGCCCGATGCGCGCGAGGGGTTCTTTGCCGTGCCGAAGGTGGTGGAATAATGACCGATCTCAACCGGATGACGATTGCCGAGGCGCGCGATGCGCTGCGCAAACGGGATGTGACGAGCCTTGAGTTGACAGAGGCCTGTCTGGCGGCGGTGGAGGGGGCAGGGGCGCTGAACGCCTTTGTGCATCACACACCCGAGGTTGCCCGTGCGCAGGCCGCAGCGGCGGATGCGCGGATTGCCAAGGGCGATGCGCCCGCGATGTGCGGGATTCCCCTTGGGATCAAGGACCTCTTTTGCACCAAGGGCGTGCCATCTCAGGCCGCAAGCCGCATCCTGCAAGGCTTCAAGCCGGAATACGAATCGACCGTGACGCAGAACCTGTTTGACGCGGGCGCTGTGATGCTGGGCAAGCTCAACATGGACGAGTTTGCCATGGGATCGAGCAATGAGACCTCGTGTTATGGCAATGCCGTCAACCCGTGGCGGCGCGGCAATGATGCGACGGCGCTCACGCCCGGTGGATCGTCGGGTGGGTCGGCCAGTGCCGTGGCCGCCGATCTCTGCCTTGGCGCGACCGGCACCGATACCGGCGGCTCGATCCGCCAGCCTGCGGCCTTTACCGGCATCACGGGTATCAAGCCCACCTATGGGCGCTGTTCGCGTTGGGGCATTGTGGCCTTTGCCTCGAGCCTCGATCAGGCAGGGCCGATGACCAAGACGGTGCGCGATTCTGCCATCATGCTGGGTGCCATGTGCGGCCATGACCCCAAAGACAGCACCTCGGCTGATATCCCCGTGCCCGATTTCGAGGCGCTGCTGACGGGGGATATTCGCGGCAAGGTGATCGGCATCCCGCGCGAATACCGGATGGAGGGCATGCCCGCCGAGATCGAAAAGCTGTGGTCTGACGGGGCCGAGATGCTGCGCGCAGCGGGGGCGGAGATCCGCGATATTTCGCTGCCGCACACCAAATACGCGCTGCCCGCCTATTACGTGATTGCCCCGGCTGAGGCCTCATCCAATCTCGCGCGCTATGACGGGGTGCGCTATGGCCACCGCGCCAAGTTGGCGCAGGGCGATGGTATCACGGAAATGTATGAGAAAACCCGCGCCGAAGGCTTTGGCCATGAGGTGCAGCGCCGCGTGATGGTGGGCACTTATGTGCTGTCGGCCGGGTTCTATGACGCCTATTACAATCGCGCCCGCCGGGTGCGCGCCCTGATCAAGCGCGACTTTGACGAGGCCTTTGCCGCCGGTGTCGATGCGATCCTCACCCCCGCCACGCCAAGCGCCGCCTTTGGTCTGGGCGAGATGACGGATGCCGATCCGGTGCAGATGTATCTGAACGATGTCTTTACCGTGACGGTCAATCTGGCCGGTTTGCCGGGTGTAGCCGTGCCCACGGGGCTGGATGGCAAGGGCTTGCCGCTGGGTTTGCAACTGATTGGTCGGCCTTGGGAAGAGGGCGATCTGCTTAACACCGCCTATGCGCTGGAACAGGCCGCAGGTTTTGTGGCAAAGCCCGCGAAATGGTGGTAAGGCCCCGGTCGATACGGCTTTTTGCAGGATGAAAGAGATGCGGTTCACACTTGGTTTGGTTGCGCTGATGGCGCTGGTGGCCTGCGCCCCCGCTGTGCCCGATAGCGGTGCCGGGGTCGGCTTTCAGAACTATGACACCTATCAGCGCGACAAGGCCGCGCGCGAGGCAGCGCTGGCGCGCGGCGTTCTGCCGCCGCCCGATGCCGTCTCGTCCGAGCCGCTGAGTGCCACGGGTCAGACCACGGCAGGTGCCGACGATGCCGCCACCATTGCCGCCGAAGCGCGCGCCGCGCTTGATGCGGCGGCGGCGAATTCCGGTGTAGCACCGCTTCAGGCCAGCCCCTCTAACCCACCGCCCGCCGTCGAGAATGCCGCTGGCATTTCTCAGGAGAACAATTTTGACGCTGTCGGTGCCGAGCGCTCGATTGCCGAGGATGCGGCACGTATCGCCAACAACCGCGCGCAATATCAGGTGGTGCAGCCGCAAGCGATCGGCAGCCGTCCGAGTGATGTGGGCCCCAATATCGTGGACTATGCGCTGAGCACGAAACATGCCGTGGGCACCCCGGTCTATCGCCGGATGGGGATCAACGCCGCCTCGAAGTTCGAGCGCAATTGCGCGCAATACCCCTCAGAGGATCAGGCGCAGTTGGATTTCCTGCGGCGCGGCGGGCCCGAGCGGGATCGTCAGGGGCTGGACCCCGATGGCGATGGCTATGCCTGCAACTGGGACCCGCGCCCGTTCCGCAACGCGGTGCGCGGCTGACGCGCGCGTGATCTGGCACCCCTCGCCCAATATCGGTCTGCGCCGGGGGGGCGTGTGCCCGGATATGATCGTGCTGCATTACACCGCGATGGTCACGGCCGAGGCGGCGCTGGAGCGATTGTGCGATCCCTCTGCCGAGGTGTCGGCGCATTACCTCATCTGCCCAAAGGGCCGCGTCTGGCATCTGGTCGATGAGGCCGCGCGCGCCTGGCATGCCGGGGCAGGTCAATGGGGGGATGTGACGGACGTCAATTCGCGTTCAATCGGCATTGAGCTGGCCAATACCGGCGCAGAGCCTTTTCCCGAACCGCAGATGGTGGCGCTCGAGGCGCTCTTGGGCGCAGTCATGGCGCGCTGGGCTATTGCGCCCGCGCGCGTCATTGCCCATTCCGATATGGCCCCCGCGCGCAAAGGCGATCCGGGGCCGCGGTTTGACTGGCGGCGGTTGGCGCGGCAGGGGCTGTCGATCTGGCCCGAAGGTGGGGACAGGGCCGCGCCTGCGCAATTCGCCCGCGATGCCCAACGCTTTGGCTATGTCCGGGCCGAAGGTGTGAGCGAGGCTGACATCCTGCGCGCCTTTCGTCTGCGGTTTCGCCCGCATGTCACTGGCCCGCTTGACCTGCAGGATTGCGCGATGATGGCGGACCTCGCCGCGCGCTTCGCCGTTGACCGCGCCGCCCCAAGCGCCTAAGTCAGCCCTTGCGCGGAGGGCCGGATGGCCGCGGCACCTGCAAGGGTGACGAGGAAAGTCCGGACTCCACAAGACAACGGTGCCGGGTAACGCCCGGCTGGGGTAACCCAAGGGAAAGCGCCACAGAGAAGAGACCGCCCCCGAGTGATCTGGGGTAAGGGTGAAACGGTGGGGTAAGAGCCCACCGCGGGACGGGCAACCGGACCGGCACGGCAAGCCCCACCGGGAGCAATGCCAAATAGGGACCGCGCGTGGGGACAGGTCGGGCAACCGATACCGCCCGCAGGCACGTCTTGGCCCGGCGGTCCGGGTTGGCAGCTAGAGGGGCGTTGGCAACAGCGTCCCAAGAGGAATGGTCATCCAGCCCCGGATTACGGTCCGGGGTGGACAGAATCCGGCTTACAGGCTCTCCGCGCCCTTTTCATTTCTACGCTTCGGGTTAAAACCCCCCGCATGCCGTATGAATGGACCGCGCCTCGCACCGAGGCTGATACAGATAGAACGCTCTCACTCTGGCCGCACCGCTCGCTGCCGCGCCGGGGCTTTGCCGCCTTTGTGCTGGCCACGTTCACGCTGATCACCGTGCCACTCTATCCGCTTCTTGGCACGGCGGTGCTTTGGGGGCTGTTGCCGTTCCTGCTTATGGCGGTGGCGGGGATGTGGTGGGCGCTGGAACACAGCTATCGCACCGCGCGGCTGACCGAGGTTCTGACCATCGCGCCCGAAGAGGTGCATCTGGTGCGCACCAACCCACGCGGCGATGTGCAGGAATGGGCCTGCAACCGCTATTGGACGCAGGTCACTATGCATGACACCGGCGGGCCGGTCGCGCATTACATTACGCTCAAGGGATCAGGCCGCGAGGTCGAGATTGGCGCGTTCCTGTCCGAAGAGGAGCGTATGGCGCTTTACGGCGAATTGGCGGATGCCCTGCGCCCGCCTGCGCCTCTGGCGGGGTAGGCGCCCCCTTCCCGGCGCGCGCGCGACCTGCTACCAACCGCCATGCTCAGCTATCAGCACCATTACCACGCGGGCAATCCGGCGGATGTCCACAAGCACGCAGGCCTCGCGTGGGTGCTGGACTATCTGTGCCAAAAGCCGAAACCGCTCAGCTATATCGAGACCCACGCCGGGCGCGGCCTCTATGATCTGGGCGATGTGGCGGCGCTGAAAACCGGCGAGGCGGCGCAGGGGGTGGCGCGGCTCGAGACGCGCTTTGCCGCCGATCACCCGTATCGCCGCTGTCTGACCCAGACCCGCGCGGCCCATGGGGCCAGCGCCTATCCCGGCTCGCCCTTGATCGCCGCGCAAAGCCTGCGCCGGGTGGACCACCTGCATCTGGCCGAATTGCACCCCGGCGAGAACGCGCATCTGCGCCGCAATCTGGCGGGGTATGATGTTAGCATCCGCCAGCAGGACGGGTTCGAGATGGCGCAAGAGCTGTGCCCGCCCACACCCCGGCGCGGCCTTTTGCTGGTTGACCCCAGCTATGAGGTCAAGACCGAGTATGAGAGCATCCCCCGCCACCTGACCCAAATCGCCCGCAAGTGGAATGTGGGCATCCTGATGCTCTGGTATCCGATCCTGACGAGCGGGGCGCATGAGGGGATGCTGATCCACCTTGGCGCGGCCTTTCCAGAGGGCTTGCGCCACGAGGTCACCTTTCCCCCCGTGCGCGCCGGGCACCGGATGGTTGGCTCGGGGTTGTTTGTGGTCAATGCGCCCTATGGGCTTGAGGGGGAATTGGCGCGGATAACAGAGGTATTCGCGGCGAAAGGGTGAGGGGGGATTTGTAGTGTGGTCATCCTCGGGCTTGACCCGAGGACCTCTGGCCTCCTGAAAACCTTCCTCTTGCCCCAAGGCACCGATCTCGCCAAGGTTGCAGCGAGGGTTGGTAAGGGTGCGCGCATGGATCAGACGGATTTGACCATCACATTGCCGCTCAGCGCGCAGCAAGGGCAGATCATTCTTCTTGCGCTGGGCATTGCCGTGGCCAGCGTGATCGTCTGGGCCGCGACAGAAACGGAAACCCGCAAACCTGCGCCGCTGGCCCTGCTCAAGGCCTTTGGCTGGGCGATGGTGCCGATCTGGCTGTTGCTTTTTGGTGGCACGCTCTGGCAGGTCTGGCAGATGCTCTCGGGCGCGGACACTGCGTTTACGGGCAGACAGTCACTGGGCGCAGGCGCTCTGGTCGCGGCGCTTCTAGGCGCGCCCTTCGTGGTCTGGGGCACGGTGCTGAAACAGCGCACAGTGGATTTCCAGCAAGAGGGCCATATCACCGACCGCATCAACAAGGCGGTAGAGCAGTTGGGGGCGGAAAAGAGCGTCAAACGCGACGGCAAAGAAACTACGGAACCCAATATCGAGGTCCGTATCGGTGCAATCCTGTCGCTGGAGCGCATCGCACAGGATAGCACGCGCTATGACAAGGGGCGCGATCATGTGCGGGTGATGGAGATTTTATGCGCCTATGTGCGAGAGAATTCCAACGCCAGAGCGCCCCGTGATTTTCCGCTCCCAAAGTGGAGAAGGTTAAAGCAAGATGCAACAGACGAAGAGTGCAAAGTGCATATAGAGGCGGGGAAAGACAGGTTCGACGATGGCCCCTTTCGCACACCCAAGGCGCAAAAATGGGCAAAGGACTTACCAAAACCCCGAGCGGATATTGCTCAAGCTTTGCTGGTGTTGGGCCGTCGCACCACTGATCAGCGCCTGGTCGAGGCCGCTTGGCCTAACCCGCCGGAGAGGGAAATCGTATGGCCCTTTGATGTGCCCTGTCCGGAATTGCGTGAGGTCACAGATGACAATCCGCTAACCGGCGCGGAAGTTGAAAAATTCAAGGATGAACTCAAAGTATGGTGTGAATCCCTGCGCGACCATTCCGGCTATCGGCTCGATCTTCGTGGGGCCAATTTGCAAGGCGCAGACCTTTCAGCGAAGCGCCCGAATGCGTCAGATGCGGTGTTCTCTGGCGCGCTGCTTAACGAAGTGCGGATGGAGGGGGCGAACCTCAGCTGGGCACGCATGGAGGGAGCAAACTTCAGCGCATCTCGAATGGAGGGGGGATGCCTACGTGGGGTGCGGATGGATGGAGCAAACCTTGCTCTATCGCAGCTGGAGGGGGCGGAAATTACCGGAGCGCATATGGTTGGGGCCGTCCTTGACTGGTCGCGGTTGGAGGGCGCAGACCTCCGCCAAGCGCGCATGGCGGGTGCCGACCTCAGCTGGTCAATGATGGAGTTTGCAGACTTCAGGGACGCGCGGATGGAGGGGGCAAAACTTGTTGGTTCGCGGATGGAGGGCGCAGACTTCCGGAAGGCGCGCATAGTTGGCGCAGACCTGCGTTGGGCTTTAATGGAGGGGACGGACCTTGGAGGGATACCTTTGGATATCAACGTTATCATTTAGGCTCTCAAGGCTCCGGATTTTAAAGGAGTAACGATCTCCAATGCGCAGGGAAGCACCGGCTTTGATGATTTGACTGTCAAACTGTCTAAGTGCATTGTTCGACCTCACTTTGGCCGGACACGGAATTATCATCTTACGGCCCTCGCATTTGGGAAACCGAAGGCCGCAAGTGGTGCGCCAACCCCATTGCCTACACGCCGCCGCCCCGGCCTGAGGGGTGAGCGCTGCCTTCAATCGGCGTCATCCTCGGGTCAGGCCCGAGGATGACGTGTGGGGCGTGAGGCGAGAGGCCCTCGCGCGCGCGCCCGAGGATGACGTGGGAGGCGAGAGGTCCTCGGGTCAGGCCCGAGGATGACGGCAACTAAACCCCCGTCATCCCCACCCTTTCCCGCAAGGGGGTGCGACAAAATTCTTTGATCTGCATCAAATTCGCGCATTGCCGCGCCCCCCCAGACATTCTAAAACCCTGAAACATCACGGGCATGTGAGACTCAAGCGCTCCCCATGCTCCGGCACCAACACCAGCAGGAGGCACACAATGGCAGATGCAGCCATTCACGGCCACGAACACGAAGATCAGCGCGGGTTTTTCACCCGGTGGTTCATGTCCACGAACCACAAGGATATCGGTATCCTCTATCTGATCGTTTCGGCTTTCGTCGGCCTGATCTCGGTCACGTTCACCGTCTATATGCGGATGGAACTGATGGAACCGGGCGTTCAATACATGTGCATGGAAGGCGCACGGTTCATCGCCTCTGATGTTGCCGAATGTACGCCCAACGGCCACCTGTGGAACGTGATGATCACCTATCACGGCGTGCTGATGATGTTCTTTGTCGTCATTCCCGCGCTCTTTGGTGGTTTTGGCAACTATTTCATGCCCTTGCAGATCGGCGCGCCGGATATGGCGTTTCCGCGTATGAACAACCTGTCGTTCTGGCTCTATGTTGCGGGCACCTCGCTGGGTGTGGCCTCGCTCTTGGCGCCGGGTGGCAATGGTCAATTGGGTTCGGGCGTGGGTTGGGTGCTTTATCCGCCGCTCTCGACCAATGAGGCAGGCATGTCGATGGACCTTGCGATTTTCGCGGTGCACGTGTCGGGCGCTTCGTCGATCCTAGGGGCGATCAATATGATCACCACCTTCCTCAACATGCGCGCGCCGGGCATGACGCTGTTCAAGGTGCCGCTGTTTTCCTGGTCGATCTTTGTCACCGCTTGGCTGATCCTGCTCAGCCTGCCGGTGCTGGCGGGGGCGATCACCATGCTGCTCACCGACCGTAACTTTGGGACCACCTTCTTTGATCCCTCAGGCGGCGGCGATCCGATCCTCTATCAGCACATCCTGTGGTTCTTTGGCCACCCGGAAGTGTATATCATCATCCTGCCCGGGTTTGGCATCATCAGCCATGTGATCGCCACCTTCTCGCGCAAGCCGATCTTTGGCTATCTTCCGATGGTCTGGGCGCTGATCGCGATTGGGGTTCTGGGCTTTGTCGTCTGGGCGCACCACATGTATACCGTGGGCATGTCGCTGACGCAGCAGAGCTATTTCATGCTGGCGACGATGGTCATCGCGGTGCCGACGGGCGTCAAGGTCTTCTCTTGGATCGCCACGATGTGGGGCGGCTCGATCGAATTCCGCACACCGATGCTCTGGGCCTTTGGCTTTCTCTTCCTCTTCACCGTGGGCGGCGTGACCGGCATTGTCCTCAGCCAAGCTGCCGTGGACCGCGCCTATCATGACACCTACTATGTCGTGGCGCATTTCCACTATGTGATGAGCTTGGGGGCCGTGTTCGCGATCTTTGCGGGGATTTACTTTTACTTCCCCAAGATGACCGGGCGCATGATCCCTGAATGGGGCGGCAAGCTGCACTTCTGGGCGATGTTCATCGGTGCGAACCTCACCTTCTTCCCGCAGCACTTTCTGGGTCGTCAGGGCATGCCGCGCCGCTACATCGACTATCCCGAGGCCTTTGCGCTGTGGAACTGGTGGTCGTCGATTGGGGCCTTCCTGTCCTTCGCGTCTTTCGTGTTCTTCTTTGGCCTCGTGATCTATGCCCTCTTCCGGGGCGCCCGCGAGACCCGGCCGAACCCGTGGAACGAATATGCCGACACGCTGGAATGGACCCTGCCGTCGCCGCCGCCGGAGCACACGTTTGAGCAGCTCCCCAAGCGCGAAGATTGGGACAAGCAGCCCGCGCACTAAGGCGGACCGCATGACACACAAAGGCCCCGGAGAGATCCGGGGCCTTTTGCATGGCGGCAGCCCAACCCTGCGGCGTGCGGCATTGCCCAAGCATCGCATCCGATGCGCGGCCCCGAGATTGGCGCGCTATCACCAAGGTGATCGCCGGTGATCACCTGTGACCGGCCCCGCGATTGCCATGCGGCCAAGCGGTGCCTAAGTGCGATTTCCACACAGTCTAAAGGGAGATTTCAATGCTTATCACGCGTCGTCACTTCGCTGGCCTCACTCTGGCTGCTGCCGCCACAGCGCTTGGGGCTGCGCCATCCTTTGCGGCCTCGGATATCCGCAAGGGTACGCTTTCGGGTCGGCAGGGCTATACCGTGTCGGGAACGGTCAAGATCAAGAAAAAGGATGGCAAAACCGTCGTTCATCTTGCAGATGACTATCTTTTTGATCCCAGCAAGAACCCACCGGATATCAAGATCGGCTTTGGCAATGGCGAGCAATATGCCAAGGGTTCCAAGATCCACGACAAGCTGACCGTCAAGAAAGGGGCTGCAAGTTTCGAGGTGCCCGCCGGGATCAATACCGACGACTTCCAAGAGCTTTATATTTATTGCGAGCAGTTCAGCGTCATTCTGGGTGTCGCCCCGCTCAAGTGATCTGGCGGCGCATCACAACATTGAAAACCGCTGGAAATGGCGGTTTTTTCTCGTCTTAATCGTTGCCCCATGATGGTCAAACGCGCAACGTCCCTGCGCCGCCGAGTTTGAGAACCAAGGCCGATGTATGCACAGGATTCCTTTTTCGATCTGTCCACCGGGGGGCAGATTGGCCTTGTTGGACTGAGCTTTTTTCTTTTCATTCTGTTCGTTCTGGCCGCCAGAGGCTTGTTGCGGCATCGGGGCATCTGGGGCAGGCTTTTGGGGGCTCTCGTCTTGTTCTGGCTCTTTATCTGGCTCTCTCCCCAGCTCTATTACGAATACTACCGCCTGCTGATCCCAAGCCTGCCTGCTCAATGGGTGATATGGCCGCCGCGCAACCCAAGTGAGGGGATTGTGCTTTTGGTCTTGCAAGGCCCCCAGAGCCTTGCGGCGCATGGGCAGGCCGTCTTGGGCTGGTGTCTTTTGGCCGCGCCCTTCATTCGTGGTTCAGCCAAGCGTCGCCGCTAATCATTCCAGCCGCACCAGAGCGGCAAAGCGGTCGCGCGCCACCTCTCGGATCACCCGCACGATGCGTTCCACCATCGGCCCATGCGCCGAGCGCCGTCGCCACGCCACCCCGACCGAGCGCAGAAACCTGTCCTGACGAAAGCTGAGGATCGCCACGTCGCCGGTTTCGGGGGACACTTCGGATTGCACATAAAGCGCGGGCAGAAAGCAGATCCCCATGTTCAGGGCGGTCATCTGGCGCAGGGCGTCAAGGCTGGTGCCCTCATACTCTTGCCGTAGCTGCGCGCCCACCTCTTCGCAGAGCGTGACAATCTGCGTATGCATGGGATAGCCGCGCGGCAGCGCCAGAATATCCTGCCCCGCCAAATCCGCATCCTGCGCCGACACTTGCCCCGCCAGCGGATGATCCTGCGCCACCGCCAGCTTGAGCGGTTCGCGAAACAGGCGCTCTACGGCAATGTCGCCCGAGTTGAGCGGCAGTTGCGCAAGGATCAGATCATGCCGACCCTCAAGCAGTTCTTCTTGCAATACCGTGGGCGCGGCATCGCGGATAATGAGCTTGAGCCCCGGATAGGTCCGCCGCAATTGCCGCACCACATAGGGCAGGAAATAGGGGCCAAGCGTCGGGCTGGCCCCAAGACGGATGGTGCCAGCCATGCCCTCGCGCGTCGATTGGGCCAGACTGCCGAGAACCTCGGCCTCTTCGATCATCTTGCGGGCATGGGCCAGAACCTCGCGCCCGCCCGGTGTAAGGATGGCCCCACGATGCCCGCGCTCGACAAGCGTCATCCCAAGCGCGGTTTCCAGACCAAGGATTTGCTGGCTCAGCGACGGTTGGCTGACGCCCACACGTTCGGCGGCCTTGCGGTAATGCCCGGTCTCGGTCAGGGCGATGAAATATCGCAATTGCCTGAGCGTTATATCTTGTGCCATGTCCCCCCCTTGTCAGATGCTAACATAGGAAACTCCTATCGAATTTTAATATCCCATTGGATTTTATCTGCGTTGGTTCTGCCCATATCCCAAGTGTCAGCACGATGCCCCGCTGATGCCCCAACAAGGAGACCCCGCATGACGCCGCGCCGTATTTCGCCCCAATCGCTGCTTAGCCGGATGGCCACCCTGCGCCGCCGCCATCAGAATATTGATGCCCTGATCACAACAGAGCACCAGCGTCCGATGCCCGACATGGCCCTGTTGAAGCGGCTGAAACAGGAACGCCTCGGGCTCAAGGATGCCATTCACGTCACCCGCCTGATGCTGGCGCGGTGCACCCCGGACACGGTGCGCACCGGCTGATCGCACACCCAAGTCTTGAAAGTCTGACCATGTCCTATATCTATCTCTCGGTGATGTCCTCGCGCCTGTTTCACAGCGCCGATCTTGATGGCCTGCACGAGGCCCTGACAGAAACGCCGCACACATCCACCCAAGGGGTTCCGCACGCCGGGTCGCACCCTGTCCTTGTCCAGTCTCCGCGACAGCCCTCTGCCGCAGACACGCCTTGCCCTGCCTGCAAGGTATGAGGCCAGCGGCCCGCGCCCCCATCCCGGGCGCCTAGCGTGCGAAGAACAGACCCCGGAGCGTTCCGGGGTCTGTTGCGTTTCGGGGTCTGCAGCGTGGTGGATCGCCGGGGTAACAGAAAGAATGCTGCGCGGGTTCCTGACGCCCTCGCACGCTAGGCGGTCGCATTCACCCTTTCGGCGGCTTGGGTCTGCATGCTATCCCAATGGCCAAGCTACGCAGGACCGACAGCATGACCCACGAAATTCGCCTCGCCTTTGAGCATCCCTCTGCCCGCGCGCGCGCCACCTCGCCCGATGGGCCGCTTGATCGAATTTCCGTGCGCGATCACGTGGTCGAGGTCGAGATCGGCGCCTTTCAGGCCGAGCGCGGCACGACGCAGCGCATCTGCTTTAACGTGGTGGTCGAGGTGCGCCCGCTGACCGATGCCATCGAGGATGATGTGGACCGCATCCTGAGCTATGACAAGGTGACAGAGGCGATTGCCGCTGAACTGGCAGAAGAGCGGTTGAACCTGCTGGAAACCCTCGCCGAACGCATCGCCGAGCGCATCCTGTGGGAACCGCAGGCGGTGCGCACCTTTGTGCGGATCGAAAAGCTGGATCGCGGGCCGGGCGCGCTTGGGGTTGAGATTGTACGCTCTGTGAATGACCTCAAGACCAAGCCGATCACGCCCCATGCCGCGACGACGCCGCATCCGCATGTGGTGTTCCTGACTAATGCCGCGATCCGCTCGCCCAATCTCTCGCGCTGGCTCGATCAGCTTGAGGCGCGGGCAGAGCCGGTGATCCTCTGTGTGGGCCGCGCCGACGAGGTACCGCCCCAGACCGGCCACCGCATGACACAGCGCCGCGTCGACCTATTGGCGATGGAGCAGAACGCTTGGGTTCTGGCCGGGCGCGACGAGCGCTGCGTCGTGGTGGCCACGCGCACCGAATTGGATTGGTCGATGAAACATGGCCAGATCAGCGTCTGGGCCCCGTCCAAGATCGTGCTTGATGCTGTCGACGGGCCGGGTGTGGCGACCGATGATCCGGTGGCGCTCGCCGCATGGTTCGCAGGCTATATCGAGGCGTCGGACCTGTTGATGATTGGCGAAACGCCCCCCAAATCCTGCCGCGTGCCGGTGCTTTTTCAGGATGTGGCGCAATCGGGGCTGTGAGTGGCGGGCGTCAGCCCGGCACAACCTGCCCCTGATCCAGCCGCAAGATGCGGTCCATACGCGCCGCCAGATCAAGGTTATGCGTGGCAATCAGCGCCGAAAGGCCGGTGCCCCGCACCAACCCCGTGAGCGCGGCAAAGACCTGATCCGAGGTGCCGGGATCAAGATTGCCGGTCGGTTCATCCGCCAAAAGCACGCGGGGCCCATTGGCCAGCGCCCGGCAAAAGGCCACGCGCTGTTGTTCGCCCCCCGACATGGCCGAAGGCCGGTGCCCGGCGCGCGCCCCCACGCCCACCTGTTCCAGCAGCGCCTGTGCCCGCGCCACGGCATCCCGCCGCGCCACGCCATTCGCCAGTTGCGGCAGCACTATGTTTTCCAGCGCGCTGAACTCGGGCAGAAGATGGTGAAACTGATAGACAAAGCCCACCTCTTGCCGCCGCACCATGGTGCGCCGCCGGTCCGTGAGGCCGGTCATATCCTCGCCCCCGATCTCGACCCGCCCCGCGTCGGGCGTATCAAGCAGCCCCGCGATATGCAGCAGCGTGGATTTGCCCGCCCCCGACGGGGCGACCAGCGCCACCATCTCGCCGCGTGCAAGGGTCAGGTCAACGCCGTTCAACACCCGCACCTCAGAGGTCTGCCCGCGATTGTAGATCTTCTCGACGCCCGACAGGCGCAGCATGGCCTCACTCATAGCGCAGCGCCTCCACCGGGTTCATCCGGGCCGCCCGCCGCGCCGGAAAGATCGTGACCACAAAGCTGAGACCCAGCGACAGCATCACCGCCGACAGCACATCCTCGGACCTCAGTTGCGCGGGCAGCCGGTAGATGCCGCGGATCGACGGATCCCAGACCTGACCGCCCATCGCCATATTCACAAAGCTGAAAATCGGGTCGATATAAAGCGCGAAGAGACAGCCCAAGATCACCCCCATTGCGGTGCCGATCATCCCGGTAAAGGCCCCGCAGATGAAGAAGACCCGCAGGATCGACCCCTCGGTCAGGCCCATGGTGCGCAGGATGCCGATATCGCGGCCCTTGTTCTTGACCAGCATGATCAGGCCGCTTGTGATGTTCATCGCGGCAATCAGCACAAGGATCGAGAGGATCACGAACATCACGTTATCCTCGACCTCGAGCGCGCGCAGGAAGGACCCGCTCGCATCCTGCCACGTCCAGAGCAAGGCGCGCTCACCCGCCGCCTCCAAGAGCTGCACGGTCAGGTCATCGACGCGCTCAGGCTCGGCCACCATCACCTCCAACTCATCGGCGCGCCCGTCGCGGTTGAAAAAGCTTTGCGCTTCGGCAAAGGGCAGATAGGCGCGAACCCGGTCGATGTCATAGCGCCCGGCGGTAAAGACATAGACCACCTCATAGGCATTGACGCGCGGGCTGGTGCCCAGCGGCGTCTTGACCCCGTTTGGGGAAATCAGCTTGATCCTGTCACCCACCGTGACACCCAGCTCCTGCGCCACGCCAGAGCCGATGGCGATGCCTTGGTCAAAGCGGGCGATGTCGCCCACGCCGGTCTCGGGGTCGGCGACGCGGGGGATGGTCGCCAGATCCTGCGCCGTGATGCCATAAACCTGCACGCCCGCGTTGCGGTCGCGGGCATTCGCCATGACCTGCCCTTTGACAAGCGGCGCCACGCGCGTGACGCCCGGAACCGCGCGCACGCGGTCCGCCATGGCGGCATAATCCTCTAGGCTGCGGTCCACCCGGCCCGTCGCATCGACCGCGCCGGAGTTATAGACCGTCACATGCGCATTGGCCCCAAGGATCGTATCGACGAATTCCGCACGAAAGCCCGAACGCACGGCCAGCGTGGCGATAAGGGCAAAGACCGCAAGGGTGATGCCGATCAGGCTGATCCAGGTCATCACGCTGACGCCGCCCTCGGCCCGTTTGGCGCGCAAATAGCGCCAGGCGATCAACCATTCAAAGGCAGCAAAGGGGGCGGGTGTTCTGGCCATTGCGGCTCCTTGGTCTCGGGTTCGGGCGGAGAGTGGGGGTTTCGGATGGGAGCGTCAAGGGAGGGGGGGCAACCTTAGCCCCAAGCGATGAGCCGCGCGGTCGCTGGGCCGGGGACTAGCGATGCAACGAACGTGACTGCCACTTTATGCCAGCCAAGTCCGTATGACCTCACAGTGAGGCGCTCCCTCTCAAAATCGCTAGGCCGCGGGACGGCCCAGCGATCGCGCGGCGGCGCGTTCCGCGCCTTGTTCCGCGCGGGGGCGGCTCACCACCGCGCGGCTCTCCCTGCTCACACCCTCACAAACTTGGCCGCAGCACATGCGCCGCGTAGATCTGCGCCAGCTTTTCCACCGCCTGCTCGGGTGGCAATTCCTCGCTGATGCCCGTGCGGCGGCTGGTCAACTCGACCACGCCATTCTTCAATCCACGCGGCCCCACGGTGATGCGCCACGGCAGGCCGATCAGGTCCATCGTGGCAAACTTGCCGCCCGCCCGCTCGTCGCGGTCATCATAAAGCGGTTCCATCCCCAAGGCCACCAGAGACGCATAAAGCGCCTCGCAGGCGGCATCCGCCTCGGCATCGCCTTGCTTGAGGTTCACGATGCCCGCATGGAACGGCGTCACCCCCTCAGGCCAGATGATCCCCTTGTCATCATGGTTGGCCTCGATGATGGCCCCGATCAGGCGGCTCACGCCAATGCCATGGCTGCCCATATGGACCGGCACGGATTTGCCATCCGGCCCCTGCACATTGGCCCCCATCGGCTCGGAATATTTGGTGCCGAAATAGAAAATCTGCCCCACTTCGATGCCCCGGCTGGCGCGGCGGCGCGCCTCGGGGATCGCCTCATAAAGCGCGGCATCATGCGTCTCATCGGTGCGCGCATAGGGCGTGGTCCATTCGGTGACGATGGCCTCGCATTCGGCGCGGCTGGCGTAATCCACCACCCGGTCGCCAAGGGTCAGATCGGTGATGGCACTGTCATAGAACACCTCTGATTCGCCGGTATCGGCCAGAACCAGAAATTCATGCGTGTCATCGCCACCAATCGGGCCGCTATCCGCCCGCATCGGAATGGCCTGCAATCCCATCCGCTCATAGGTGCGCAGATAGCTGACCATATGGCGGTTATAGGCGTGCAGCGCGTCTTCCTTGGTCAGGTCAAAGTTATAGCCGTCCTTCATCAGGAATTCGCGGCCCCGCATGACGCCGAACCGGGGCCGCACCTCGTCGCGGAACTTCCACTGGATGTGATAGAGCGTGAGCGGCAGGTCCTTGTAGCTGCCGACATGCGCCCGGAAAATATCGGTGATCAATTCCTCATTGGTAGGACCATAGAGCATGTCGCGATCGTGCCGGTCCTTGATCCGCAGCATTTCCGCGCCGTAATCGTCATAACGCCCGGATTCCCGCCACAGGTCCGCCGATTGCAGTGTCGGCATCAGCACCGGAATATGGCCGGCGCGCACCTGTTCTTCATGCACGATGTTTTCCAGCTTGCGCAGGATCTTGAAGCCCAAGGGCAGCCAGGAATAGATCCCGGCACTCGCCTGCTTGATCATCCCCGCCCGCAGCATCAGCCGATGCGAGGCAATCTGCGCCTCCGCGGGGGTTTCCTTGAGAACGGGCAGAAAATAACGGCTCAGACGCATGGGCAGGGCACCTTTGAGAGGAAATGCTTGATGGCGTCGGAGTATCCTAGGGCAGGGGGCGGGGCAAGGGGCAGGGGGCCTTCACCCCGCCAACCGCCCCAGAAGCGCGCGCATGAACGCGTGCCCCGCCTCGAATTGCGCCACGGTGATATATTCATCGGGCTGGTGCGCCTGTGCGATGTCGCCGGGGCCACAGATCACGGCGGAATAGCCCGCCTCTTGAAATTGCCCGGCTTCGGTGCCGTAGCTGACCACATGGCGGCCATTGTCGCCGGTGATCTGGCGCACGAGGCCCTCTGCCGCGCCCGCCTCTTCGGGTTGTAGGCCCGGCACGCGGAAACGGGGGCGCAGGTCAATCCGCGCCTCAGGGCGCACCGCCTGCATTGCCGCCTCTGCCGCGCGCACCTCTGTCTCAAAGCGGGCACCCCAGTCTTCGGCATCCTCGCCCGGCACCATCCGCATATCCATGCCAAAGTAGCAGTCCTTGGCGGTGATGTTATGCGCCGTGCCGCCCGAAATCTGCCCCACATGCAGCGTGGTCCAGGGCGGGTCGAACAGCGCGGCCAGCTCTGTTGCCGGTTGCGCCCGGTTCTCGGCATTGCGGGCATTGGCCCAGTCGATCAAGGGCGCTGCAGCCATGATCGCATTGACGCCGGTATGCATGAGAGAGCTATGCACTTCATAGCCCACCACATGCACGTTATAGCCGATCCCCCCCTTGTGGCCCGTGACCGCCTGCATCATCGACGGCTCGCCGATAATCGCCAGTTCTGCGCGCGGCAGCACTTCGAGCATGCGCTCAATCATCGGGGGCGCGCCCAGACAGCCGACCTCTTCGTCATAACTCAGCGCCAGTTGCAGGGGGCGCGCCACGCCCGAATGATGCGCCTCGACCAAGGCCCAGATTGCCAGCGCGTCAAAGCCTTTCATGTCGCAGCACCCGCGCCCGTAATATTTGCCGTCGCGCTCGACCACGGCAAAGGGATCGCTGGCCCAGGGCTGGCCATCTACCGGCACCACATCGGTATGACCTGAGAGCACAACACCCCCCGCCACCTCGGGCCCGACATGCGCGAAAATCGCGGCCTTCTGGCCCGTCTCGTCGTAATGGCGATGCGATTCTATCCCGTGGCTCGCCAGATAGTCCTCGACCCACTCCACCAGCGCCAAATTGCTGTCGCGGCTCACGGTGGGAAAGGCGACCAGCCGCTCCATGATCTCGACCGGCGTCAATCGCTCTGCCATGCTCAATACCCGCTTTCTGAGGTCAGCACGAAATGCCCCGGATCCACCTCTTTATACACCGACGGTCCCGGCTCGTATCCGACCCGGTGGATGGGCGAGGGGATCGGCTTGAAATTCAGATCCTTCTCGGATTTCCGCAGCTTTGGATCGGCAATCGGCACCGCCTTCATCAGGGCCTGCGTATAGGGATGTTGCGGGTTTTCGAACACCGCCGCGCGCGGCCCCCGCTCGACAATCCGGCCCAGATACATAACGCCCACATCATGGCTCACCCGTTCGACCACGGCCATATCATGGCTGATAAAGACGTAACTCAGGCCCAAATCGGCCTGCAATTCCATCATGAGGTTGAGCACCTGCGCCTGCACGCTGACATCCAATGCGCTCACTGCCTCATCCGCGACAATGAGCTTGGGGTTGAGCGCCAGCGCGCGGGCAATCGCCACCCGCTGCCGCTGACCGCCGCTCAACTCATGCGGAAACCGCCGCAGGAAAGAGCGCGGCAATTCCACCCGGTCAAACAGCATCGCCACCCGGTCTTCGATCTCGGACCCCGACACCAGCCCGTAATTCTTCATCGGCTCTGCCACCTGTGCCGCCAGCTTCATCTGCGGATTGAGGCTGGCGAACGGGTCCTGAAACACCATCTGCATATCCACACGGGCGCGGCGCAGATCGCGCGGGGCAAGCGCCATGACATCGACACCGTCCAGCACCACTTCGCCCGCCATCGGCTCGACCAGCCGCAAGATCGAGCGGCCCGCAGTGGATTTGCCACAGCCCGATTCCCCCACAAGCGACAGCGTGCGCCCCTTTTGCAGGGTAAACGACAGATCCTCGACCGCATGCACATTGGCCAGCGTCCGGCGAAAGAACCCGCCCTTGACCGGAAACCGCGTGGTCAGGCCTTTGACGCGCAACAGCTCTTGATCGTGCCCCTTGATCGGTTTGATCTCTTGCGCGTCCGATCCCAAAAGGCGCATGGGCTCTGGCCAGACCTTGCCCCGCATTTCGCCCAGCTTGGGCACAGCGGCGAGCAGCGCCTTGGTATAGTCGTGGCTTGGCGCTTCGAATATCTGTGCAACCGGCCCTTCTTCGACCTTGGTGCCGCGAAACATCACCACCACCCGGTCGGCCATCTGCGCCACCACGGCCATATCATGGGTGATGAAAATCACCGCCGTGCCGGTTTCGCGCTTGAGCCGATCAATCAACGCCAGAATTTCGGCCTGAATGGTCACGTCAAGCGCGGTCGTCGGCTCGTCCGCAATAAGCAGGCGCGGCTTGCACGCCAACGCCATGGCGATCACCACCCGCTGCCGCATCCCGCCAGACAACTCGTGCGGATATTGCTGCAACCGCCGCTCCGGTTCTGGGATACGCACCTCGCGCAATATCTCTAGTGCCTGCGCCCGTGCCGCCGCCTTGTCTAGGCCGCGATGCACGCGCAGCCCCTCGGACAACTGCCGCCCCACGGTAAAAACCGGGTTGAGCGCCGTCATCGGCTCTTGAAAGATCATCCCGATCTCATTGCCCCGGATCGTGCGCATCAGGCTCTGATCCGTCTTGGCCAGATCGACCGTGCCGCCCTCTTTGCGGTCAAACAGGATACGCCCGCCCGCAATCGTGCCGCCGCCATACTCGATCAGCCGCATCAACGACAACGATGACACCGATTTGCCTGACCCGCTCTCGCCCACGATACAGACCGTCTCGCCGGGGTTCACGGCAAAGGACACATCCTCGACCCCCACCACCGGGCCATCCCGCGTTTCAAACGCAACCCGGAGATTCTCGATCTGGACAATGGGCGTATCCAGCATGGGCGCTGCCTCTGTATTCAGGGGATGATGCTTAAACGCTACTCACTTTCGCGCGCCCCTGTCAAACAACGCCGCACGTTGCACGCGATGTTGACCAATCGCGCAAATGGAATGCTTGCATTTTATCAGGTTCCGGTCTGAGATGCCCATGCCAGTCAAGGTTGTGGGACCCCCGCACCGGACACGGCATGCGCCCGGCCAAGCCTAACGTGCCGCGGATCAACGAATGAGACGGCCAAAAAATCGCTGTCCAACATCGGAGGAAGACCAAAGCCAAGACCCTGAAATCCCTATTGCTTGGCGCCACCGCCGCCACCAGCCTCGCCTCTGTCGCGATGGCAGAGCGTGGCGCGGATGGCCATGTGAACCTGATCTACTGGCAAGCGCCGTCCATCATGAATCCCTATCTTTCGGGCGGCACCAAAGAGGTTGAGGCCGCCAGCCTCGTGATCGAACCCTTGGGCCGTTACAACACCAAGGGCGAGATGATCCCCTATCTGGCCGAGGAAATCCCCACCGTCGCCAATGGCGGCGTGTCCGAGGATCTCACCTCGATCACATGGAAGATCAAGCCGGGTATCACCTGGTCAGATGGCACGCCCTTCACCGCCAATGACGTGAAATTCACCGCCGAATACTGCATGCACCCCGAAGGTGGCTGCGCCCAGCTTGGCAAATACGAAGGTGTTTCCTCGGTCGAAGTGATCGACGATCTGACCGTCAAGGTAAACTTTTTCCAGCCCACCCCGGTGCCCTATGGCCCCTTCATGGGCGGGCAGGCCCCGATCATCCAAGCCGCGCAATTCGCCGACTGTCTGGGGGCCAAGGCGCAGGAATGCGCCGATGCCAATTTCGCCCCCATCGGCACCGGCCCGTTCAAGGTGGATGAATTCCGCCCCAATGACGTGATCTCGCTCTCGGCCAACCCCAATTACCGCGACCCGGCCAAGCCGCGCTTTGCCACTATGACCTTTAAGGGCGGCGGTGATGCCACGGCGGCAGGGCGCGCGGTGCTGGAAACCGGCGAGTTTGACTATGCGTGGAACCTGCAACTTGCCCCCGACGTGATCGCCAATATGGAGGCGGCGGGCAAAGGCGTGGCCATGTCGGCCTTTGGCACGTTGGTGGAACGGATCGAGATGAACATGACCGATCCGTCGCCCGACCTGCCCGAAGGCGAGCGCGCCACCGCCAAGCACCCGCACCCGATCCTGACCGACCTGCGCGTGCGCAAGGCGCTCTCGATGGCCATCGACCGCGCATTGCTGACCGAAATCGGCTATGGCAAGGCGGGGCGACCCACCTGCAACCTGGTGCCGGCACCGGAAATCTTTGCCTCGGACAATACCGATTGCCTGACGCAGGATATCGAAGGCGCCAAGGCGCTCTTGGAAGAGGCAGGCTGGACCGTGGGCGCAGGCGGCATCCGCGAAAAGGATGGCAAGAAACTGTCGCTGCTCTTCCAGACCTCGACCAATGCCGTGCGTCAGGATTTTCAGGCGCTGATCAAACAGTGGTGGTCCGAAATCGGCGTTGAAACCGAACTGCGCAACATCTCTGCCTCGGTGTTCTTTGGCAGCGATCCGGGCAGCCCCGATACCTTCCCCAAGTTCTATGCCGATGTGGAAATGTATGCCAACAACTTCGACGGCACCGATCCGCAAAGCTATCTGGCAGGCTACACCTGCGAAAAGGCCCCGCGCCCCGAAACCCAGTGGCAGGGCGAGAATATCAACCGCTTCTGCGATCCCGCCTATGATGCGCTGGTCAAAGAACTGGGCCGCACCGCCGAACTGGACAAGCGCGGCGAGATTGCCAAGAAACTCAACGACATGCTGACCAAGGACAGCTACACCATCGTGCCGCTGGTGGACCGTGGCCGCGTCTCGGCCCGCTCCAACTCGTTGGGTGGGGTAGAGCTGAACACCTGGGACACCGAGTTGTGGAACGCCGCCGACTGGTTCCGGATCAAGTGATCTGACGCCAAAGGCCGCTCCGGGGCATCCTCCGGGGCGGCGCCTTGCTTGCCCGACAACGATAAGAACGACCCGCAAAGGCGCCGCGCATGCTAACCTATACGATCCGACGGCTTGTCCTCGCGATCCCGACGCTATTGTTCATCAGCCTCGTGATCTTTCTCCTGCTCGAACTGGCCCCCGGCGACCCGATGGCGCAGGTGCCGCTGACCGTGCCCCCCGACGTCAAGGAAAAGATGCGTCTGGCGCTTGGTCTGGGCGAGCCCACGCATATCCGTTTCGTCAAATGGATGTGGCAATTCTTTGTGGTCGAGCCGATGATGCTGATCGACTGGCTCTTTGGCACGAGCATGGCCGAAGGCCAACAGCGCGTCCTTAGCTGGCAATTCCGCTCACCGGTGATGGATGTGATCGTGCAGCGTATGCCGCAAACCCTCTGGGTGGTGGCGATGTCCTATGTGGTGGGCATCCTCATTGCGCTGCCCATCGGCATCTATTCCGCCTATCGGCAATATTCAGTGTTCGACCAGACCGGCACTTTCATCACCATGGTCGGCTATTCCGTGCCGCCGTTCTTTTCCGGTGTGCTGGTGATCGTGATCTTTTCCGTGCAACTGGGCTGGCTGCCCTCGATCTATGACACGACACTGGTGGTGGTGGATTGGCAGACGTTCAAGCTGCAATTGATGCAGATGGTGATGCCGGTCATGGTTCTGGCGCTGCAAACGACCGCGCAGATCAGCCGCTTCATGCGCGCCTCGATGCTCGACAATCTGGGTCAGGATTACGTGCGCACGGCGCGTGCCAAGGGGCTGTCGGAATGGTCGGTGGTCATGGTGCATGTGCTGCGCAACTCGATGATCCCGGTGATCACGGTCATCGCCCTTGGCGTGCCGTCGATCTTTGGCGGGGCGATCATCACCGAACAGATTTTCAAGGTGAACGGGCTGGGCCAGCTTCTCATCACCGCAATCGAGGCCAACGACCTGCCGATGGTGCAAACCGTGACCTTCATGATCGCGGTGTTGATCGTCTTTTTCAACATCGTCGCCGATGTGCTCTACGGCGTGTTCGACCCGAGGATTCGCTATGACTGAGACCCCAAACCCCATCGCGGCCCTCAAGGATAGAGGCCCCACCGCCCCGCCGCGCAGCCAATTGCGCGACGTCTGGGATCAGTTCAAGAGCCACCGGGGCGCGCTCATTGGCAGCGTTGTGCTGCTGACGATCATCGCGGCGGTCTTTCTTGGCCCGCTGGTCTGGCCCTATGACGCCACGTTCATCGACATTCGCGCCCGCAATCAGGGGCCAAGCTGGACGCATCCTTTTGGCACCGACCAACTGGGCCGCGATACGCTGGCGCGGATGATGGCGGGGGGGCAGACATCGATTGCGGTGGGGCTGACGGCGATGCTCTTGGCCTTGGTGCTTGGGTCGCTGGTGGGGGTTCTGGCGGGGTTCTTTCGCCGCCTTGACGGGCCGCTTATGCGCCTTACGGACTTGTTCCTATCGCTGCCGCTTCTGCCGCTCCTGCTCGTGATGGTGCTGCTCTTTCGCGAGGCGCTCAATGGCGTATTTGGCCCCGAGCGGGGTATTTTCATCCTGATCGTGGTGGCCATTGGCGTCACAAGCTGGATGCCCACGGCGCGGATCGTGCGCGGCGATGTGCTGGCGTTGAAAGAGCGCGAATTCATCCTCGCCGCCCGCTCCATCGGCACCACCAATTTCGGCCTCATCACCCGGCATATCTTGCCCAATGTGATGTCGCCGATCATGGTCTCGGCCACGCTCGGCATCGCGAATGCCATCATTACTGAAAGCGCGCTGTCGTTTCTGGGCTTGGGCTTTCCCCCTGATTTCCCGACATGGGGGCGGCTTTTGAACGACGCCACGCAGTATCTACAAGACTACCCTGAGCGCGTGTTCTGGCCCGGCCTTGGCATCTCGCTCACGGTGCTGTCGATCAACTATATGGGCGACGGCCTGCGCGACGCGCTCGATCCGAGGATCCGGGGGCGGTGAGGGGGCTTTAACGCATGGTCAGTATGTCACCCGCGCGGAACAAGGCGCGGTACGCGCCGCCGCGCGATCCCTGGGCCGTCCCGCGGCCTAGCGATTTTGAGGCGTAGCACTACTCTGCTGGGTCACACGGACTTGACTGGCATAAAGTGGCATCCAATTCCGTTGTTTCGCTAGACCCCGGCCCAGCGACCGCGCGGCTCGCCGCTTGGAAACGCCCCTTAACCCCTTCAGTTATTCCCGCGCTCTGCCTCGATGGCGCGCCAGCGGGCGACGTTGCGGTTGTGCTCGTCCAGGGTCTCGGCAAAGGCATGACCCCCAGAGCCATCGGCCACGAAGAACACGTAATCCGTGCTATCCGGGTTCACCGCCGCCTCGATGCTGGCGCGGCCCGGATTGGCAATGGGCGTGGGCGGCAGCCCCTCGATCACATAGGTGTTCCAGGGCGTCGCGCCGCGCAACTCGCTTTGCCGCAGACCCCGGCCCAACACGCCCTTGCCCTCGGTCACGCCATAAATCACCGTCGGGTCGGTCTGGAGCCGCATGCCGCGATTGAGCCGGTTGACAAAGACGCTGGCCACTTGCCGGCGCTCATCTGCCACGCCGGTTTCCTTTTCGATGATCGACGCGAGGATCAGCGCCTCTTGCGCGGATTGCAACGGCAGCCCTTCGGCGCGCCCCTCCCACGCCGCTGCCAGAATGACCGCCTGCGCCTCGCTCATCCGCGTCAGCACGCTCTCGCGTGTGTCGCCGGCGCTCACCTCATAGCTGTCGGGGGCGAGCGTGCCCTCAGGCGGCACCTCGGCCACCTCGCCGGTCAGCACATCGACGGATTTCAACCCCTCGACCACCTGCCAGCTTGTCACCCCCTCGGCCAAGGCCACGCGATAGCGGGTATCGGCCTGTTCGCGCACCTGCGTGAATTCCGCCGGAACCTCGCCCTCGGCGGCAGGATCGAATTTGGCCCGTTCCTCATAGCGGCCCGTGGCGGCATCCAATTCCCGCACCACCACTTCGGCGCTTGTCACGCCCAAGCGATACACCACTTCGGTGCCACAGGTGCTGGCCCCACCGCGCGTGATGATATCGGTGATTTCGGCCATGCTGGCCGCTTCCGGGATCAGCCAGCTTCCGGCCTTGAGCAACGCGTCCTTCTCGGAATATTCTGCGCCGATGCGGAAAATCGCGCCGCTCGTCACCGCCCCGTCGCTCTCTAACCGGCTCGAGACCCGGCGCATCGTGCTGCCCGGTTCAACCCGCAGGCAGATCGCATCCGACAACGGCCCGCGCGCCGAATATTGCTGCTGCCCCCAGAGGATCACCCCGCCCAGCAGAAACACCGCCACCACCAGCAGCGTCAGGAAATTCGAGACGATGTGTCGCCACATCAGCGCGGTTTCCCGACGATCAGCGCCGCATTGGTGCCGCCAAAGCCAAAGCTGTTGCTCAGCGCCACATCAATCTTGCGCTCGCGCTTGGCATTGGGGGCCAGATCAAGCGGCGTTTCCACCGACGGATTGTCCAGATTGATGGTGGGCGGGGCCACCTGATCACGGATCGCCAGAATGCAAAAGATCGCCTCAACCGCGCCCGCAGCCCCCAAAAGATGCCCGACCGATGATTTCGTCGAACTCATCGTCACATTCGCCGCCGCATTGCCCAAGAGCCGCTCAACCGCCTGCAATTCGATGGTATCCGCCATGGTCGATGTGCCATGCGCGTTGACGTAATCAATATCCGATGGGTTCAGCCCGGCGCGCTGTAGCGCCGCCTGCATCGCCCGGAACCCGCCATCGCCCGTCTCGGACGGTGCGGTGATGTGATAGGCATCGCCCGACAGACCATAGCCCAGAATCTCGGCATAGATTTTCGCGCCACGCGCCTTGGCATGCTCGTATTCCTCAAGCACCACGACGCCCGCACCTTCGCCCATGACAAACCCGTCGCGGTCCGCGTCATAGGGGCGGCTTGCGGCCTGAGGATCATCTGCGCGCTTGGTCGAGAGCGCCTTGCAGGCGTTGAACCCGGCAATCCCGATCTCGCAGATCGACGCTTCGGCCCCGCCCGCCACCATCACATCCGCGTCGCCCCACTGAATAAGCCGCGCCGCATCGCCAATCGCATGCGCGCCGGTGGCGCAAGCGGTCACGACCGAATGGTTCGGTCCCTTGAACCCATAGCGAATGCTCACCTGACCCGAGATCAGGTTGATCAGCGCACCGGGGATAAAAAACGGCGACACCCGCCGCACGCCTTTTTCGCGAATGATACCGGCCGTTTCCTCGATCGAGCGCAGCCCGCCGATGCCTGATCCCAGCATCACGCCAGTACGTTCGCGCGCGGCCTCATCCTCGGGCATCCAGCCTGAATCCTCGACCGCCTGTTGGGCGGCGGCAATGCCATAGAGGATGAAATCATCGACCTTGCGGCGCTCTTTCGGCTCCATGTATTTATCGGAATGAAAGGTGCCATCGGTGCCATCGCCAAGCGGAATCTGGCAGGCGTATTTCGTCACCACATTGACGGGGTCAAAGCGGATGATGGTTCCCGCCCCCGATTGCCCCGCCAATAGCCTGCTCCAGGTCAGTTCGACCCCATCAGCCAGCGGGGTTACGAGACCCAGACCTGTGACAACGACACGCCGCATGATGCTGCCTTTCCCTAGTGTGTTCTTTTGCTGCTCTTACCCCGCCTTGGCCCCAAGGGGCAAGAGCATCGCACCATCCCCTGCAAGGCCCCGCCAACCGCCGTCACTTCGGCTGGGCTGAACTCTGCTTCAAAAGGATTGGATTGACCGCGCCCACCCCCCGCACCCATAGCTGGCGCGCAGCTATCACAAGAGGGCAGAGCCATGGCCGACATCACCTTGCACGAGATCGAGACGCGCACCACGGCAGCCCTCATTCGGCATGGGGCGGCCCCTTGGATCGCCGCCGAGGTGGCCCGCGCTGTGCGCGCCGCCGAAAGCATCGGCAACCGCATCTGCGGCCTCTACTACCTAGAAAGCTATTGCCAGCAATTGCAGACAGGCCGCGTCAACGGCACGGTCGAGCCAGAGGTAAGCCAACCGCGCCCCGGCGCGGTCTTGGTCGATGCGCGCATGGGCTTTGCCCAACCCGCCTTTGCCCGTGGCATCGACCCCGCCGTCGCGGCCGCGCGGATCAATGGCGTCGCCAGCCTTGCCATCGGTCACGCCCATACCTGCACCTCACTGGGCTATTTCACAGAACAGATCGCACGGCGCGGACTGATCGGATTGGGGATGACCAATGCCTCGCCCATCGTTGCCGCACCGGGCGGCAAGACGCGGGTGATCGGCACCAATCCCATCGCCTTTTCCGTGCCGGACGGGCAGGGCGGCCTTGCCATGCAATTCGACCAATCGACCACAGTCGTGGCGCTGGGCAAGATCACCATGGCCAAGGCGGCAGGCCAGCCTATCCCGCTGGGCTGGGCGCTTGACGCTGAGGGAAACCCCACCACCGATCCCGAGGCGGCGCTAAGCGGCTCTTTGGTCAGCATCGGCGGGGCCAAAGGCTGGGGCCTTGGCCTCATGGCCGAGCTTTTGGCCGCAGGCCTGACCGGCGGCGTGGTCAGCCGCGATGTGAACCCGCTCAAGGCACCGGATGGCCCGCCGCATGATCTGGGGCAATATTACCTGCTGATGGACCCGGACCTATCCGGGGTCTTCTTCGACCGGCTGGCGCAGGTGGCCGAGGGCGCAACCACGGATGCAGGCGCGCGCATGCCGGGGCAGGGCAAAAAGCCGTGCGATCCCGTGACCGTCCCGGATCCGCTCTGGGCGCAGGTGCGCGATCTGGCAGGTTGATCCCGATCAAGGCGCGCAGGCCTGCGTTTCTCTACGATGAAGGGACATGTCAACCCGACACTCAAAGGAGACCCAGATGCGTGCGACACTCTTGACGCTGACCGTGACAGCCCTCGCCCTGACCTCTCCCGCCCAAGCGCAGGATATTCGCGCCGGAACCCAGACCTATGAACGCTATTGCGCCGCCTGCCATGGGCTTGACGCCACCGGCTTTGGCCCGATGCGGGCGGTGCTGACACTGCTTCCCACTGACCTTACCGCGCTCAAGGCCACGAACAATGGCCATTTCCCGATTGAACGGGTGGTGCGCCGCATTGATGGGCGTGATCCGCTGGTGTCGCACGGCAGCCCGATGCCGATCTACGGCAGCTTCTTTGAGGATCGCGATACCGGCCTCAAGACCGAGCGCGGACAAATCATCCTGACCAGCCAGCCGGTGATTGATCTGGTGGCCTATCTCGAAACGCTGCAAAAACCCTGACCGCTTGACGCAATCATAGAGGGGGCTATCTCTGGCATAGCGAGAGGTGTGCCATGCGCTCTATCATTCTGTCTTTGATCCTGATGCTCGGTCTCGCAGCGCCCCTGCGCGCGCAAGAAGGGGCACAGGCCGTCATCACCGCGCAGATCGAGGCGTTTCTGGCACAGGATGTCAGCCGCGCCTATGGCTATGCCAGCCCCTTCATACAGCAGAAATTTGCCACCCCCGAACAGTTTGGCGCGATGGTGCGCGACGGCTATCCGATGGTCTGGCGCCCCTCTGACGTGACCTTTCTTGAGATGCGCGAGATTGCCGGGCGGCTCTGGCAAGGCGTGCGGGTCGTCGATGCGGCGGGCGCGGGCTGGATCGTAGACTATGAGATGATCGAGACGCCAGAGGGCTGGCGCATCAACGGCGTTCAGGTGCGCCCCGCCCCGGATGCCAGCGTTTGATGCCGCGCAGGCGGGCTTGACCGCAGAGGCCCACCCGCTTACCTCACCGGCCTGATCCCAATGCCGCGTTGAGGCCCCACATGCCCTATTACCGCCCCATCCCCCGCACCGATCCCGCCCGCCCCATGGGCGCGCTGACGCTTGCGGGCGGCTGGTGCTGGTTCGATACGGTCGAGGTGCTGGATCGCGCCGCGCCCTCCTCCCTCGTGCCCGCCGCTGACCTGCCGATTGAGGCGCTGCATCGCCTCACCACGCCGCGCGCGCCGGTGGCGGGGCTCGATATGACCGCACCGCAGATCATGGGTATTCTCAACGTCACCCCAGACAGCTTTTCCGACGGCGGTCAGCATTTCGATCCCGAAGTGGCGCTGGCCCATGCCCGTCAGATGGCCAGTGACGGGGCCGCAATTTTGGACGTGGGCGGCGAATCCACCCGCCCCGGTGCCGCCCCCGTGCCCGTTGAGGATGAAATCACCCGCACCGCCCCGATCATCTCGGCCCTGCGCGCAGGCCTGACCACGCCCATATCCATCGACACCCGCAAGGCGGCGGTGGCGCAGGCCGCCCATGCGGTGGGGGCCAATCTGATCAACGATGTGGCGGGGCTGACCTATGATCCCGCCTTGGCCCCCTATGCTGCCACCCATGCCCTGCCGGTTTGTGTGATGCACGCCCAAGGCTCGCCCGAGACCATGCAGCAAGACCCGCGCTATGACCATGTGGTGCTCGATGTCTACGACTGGCTCGCCGCCCGGATCGAAGCGCTTGAGGCCCTCGGTATCCCCCGTGCGCGCATCATAACCGACCCCGGCATCGGCTTTGGCAAGACTGTTGCGCATAACCTGACCCTCCTGCAAAATCTCTCGCTCTTTCACAGCCTTGGCTGTCCCGTTCTCCTTGGTGCCTCGCGCAAGCGCTTTATCGGCGAGATCAGCCGCACGCCTGTTGCTGCTGACCGTATCCCCGGCTCTCTCGCCGTGGCCTTGGGCGGTGTGGCGCAAGGGGTGCAGATCCTGCGCGTGCATGACGTCCCCGAGACCCGCGCCGCACTTGATCTCTGGCGCGCCACTCTCGCCGCGCCGCGCTCCTAGGCTTTTCAAAATCAGCTTTAGGGCTGTGACTTGTCCACAGAATGCGGCCGGTTTCTTGCCAAATCCTGATCTGGGCGCACGCATGGGGCTGAACCTTACAAAATCCGGGGTGATTTCGTAAGCTCTGTAAGGCTCACCTTGCGCCAAAGACCCGCCGCAAAGCACCCCATTGGCTCATGCCAACACCGACCAAAATCAGCGTCATCGCCGCCAGCAAACTGGGCGGCAATGCCTCGCTGAGCACGAGCGCCCCAAGGATCACCGACCACACCGGCACCATGTAATTGACAAGGCTGAAAAAACTCGGCCCCGCCTCGCGGTTGACCTGCACCAGCAACAGTTGCGCCACGCCAGTCGGCAGGATGCCAAGATAGAGCAAGGCCAATAAACTCTTTGTATTCAAATCAGTAGGTAACCCCTCAACCACCAACGCCAAGGGCACAATCATCCCCGCTGCCAGCGTCAACACCAAAGCGGACAGCGACAAACGGTCCACCTCTGGCGACAGTCTTGTGGCAATCGAGCCGATGGCATAGCCCCCCGCCGCCCCAAGGCAGGCCAATCTTGCCAAGGATTCCAGATCCTTACCGGTCGAAGTGAAGGCTTCTGGCCCGATCAACACAACAACCCCCGTCGTGCCCAGAACAAACCCCACCAAACGCCGCACATGCATCCGCTCTCCGGGCACCAGAAAATGCGCCAAGGGCAAGATCAAAAGCGGCACCGCCGCCATACACACCCCGGCAAACCCCGAGGCCACAGATTGCTGCGCCCAAGACAAGAGGATGAATGGTAAAACGTTTGAAAACAACGCCATGACAAGCGCGAATTGCCAGATGCGCGCCCCGTCTTCATCACGCAAAGCGGGCAATTTCCGCCCTTTCAACCGCAGCAGGCAGAGCAAAAACCCCGCCCCCAACACGATCCGCACCGCCGCCACGAAGAACGGTCCCGCCCCGGTCAACGCGACCGAAACGAACATAAAGGACGCGCCCCAGATCACGCCCAAGGCACCGATCCTCAGCCAGTTGAGTGCGGAAATCTCTTGCATGGAGGGGCCTTTCAGACACGAAAGGGCACCCGCAGGGGATGCCCTTTCGCTTTGGATTTCAAGGACTTCAGTTCTTGCTTTGATCCACCAGCTTGCCTGCGGAGATCCACGGCATCATGGCGCGCAGCTTCTGGCCGACTTCTTCGATCTGATGCGCGTCGTTCATGCGGCGCGTGCCCTTGAAGAAGGGCTGGCCCACGGCATTCTCCTGCATGAAATCACGCACGAATTTGCCGGTCTGAATGTCGCGCAGAATGGCCTTCATCTCTTTCTTGGTCTGCTCATAGGGCAGAACCCGCGGACCGCTGACATATTCGCCATATTCGGCGGTGTTCGAGATCGAATAGTTCATGTTGGCGATACCGCCTTCATAGATCAGATCGACGATCAGCTTCACCTCGTGCAAGCACTCAAAGTAAGCCATTTCAGGGGCATAGCCCGCTTCGACCAGCGTCTCAAAGCCCATGCGGATAAGTTCGACAAGGCCACCACAAAGCACGGCCTGCTCACCAAAGAGGTCGGTCTCGCACTCTTCGCGGAAGTTGGTCTCGATGATCCCCGAGCGACCGCCACCGATGGCCGAGCAGTAAGAAAGCCCAATTTCCAAGGCCTTACCGGACGCATCGTTGTTGACCGCCACAAGGCAGGGCACGCCGCCGCCCTTGACATACTCGCCGCGCACCGTGTGGCCGGGGCCTTTGGGCGCCATCATGATGACGTCAACGCCTTCTTTCGGTTCGATCAGGCCAAAATGGATGTTGAGGCCGTGGGCAAAGGCAATCGCCGCGCCGGGGCGGATGTTGTCATGCACGTATTTGCGATAGGTTTCGCCCTGCAATTCGTCGGGCATGGTGAACATCATCAGGTCGCACCAAGCTGCGGCTTCTGCGATACCCATGACCTTAAGGCCCTCAGCCTCGGCCTTCTTTGCCGATTTCGAGCCTTCGCGCAGGGCGACGACCAGATTTTTCGCGCCTGAATCCCGCAGGTTAAGTGCGTGGGCATGACCTTGGCTGCCATAGCCAAGAATGGCGACCTTTTTGTCTTTGATCAGGTTGATGTCACAGTCACGATCGTAATAGACGCGCATGGCGTTCTCCTCTTCGGTTGATAGGCGCATCATAGGCATGACCGGGCGAAAGAGACTGGTGATTTCGGATTATTTCTGGTAAAGTTCAGCGTAATCATTCTCCATAAGCCAGAATATGGAAGAAACTATGCTCGATGATACTGATCGCCGCATCTTGCGCAATTATCAACATGCCCCCACCCTTGGGGCGTCGGACCTTGCAGAGCGCGCGGGCGTGACCTCGGCAACCTGCGCCCGCCGGTTAGAGCGGATGCAACAAGAGGGCGTGATCCGGGCCAACCGCGCCGTGATCGACTGGCGCGCGCTCGGCTATGAGGTCGAGGTGTCGTTGCGCATCACGCTGGATAAAACACAACCCCGCGCCTTTGACGAGTTCATCGACGCCGCGAGAGACGTGCCTGAAGTCATTGAAATACAGACATTTCTCGGCCGTGTTGATCTGCGCCTTTCGATCATTGCGCGCGATATGGCGCATTACCAACAGCTGTATCGCAGCGCCATCCTGACCTTGCCGCATATCGCCGATATCGAGGCGCTGATGCATGTGGCGCGGATCAAATCCGACGAGGTGCTGCCGCTGTGATCGAGCTTGATACCCTCGACCGGCTGATCCTGCGCGAGATGGTGCGCGATGCCACTCAATCTGCAAGCGCGATTGGCCGCGCCCTTGGCCTGTCTCAGCCCGCCACATGGCGACGCCTGCAACGGTTGCGCGATACGGGGGTCATCAAGGGGCAACGCCTTGAATTAGATCACGAAAAGCTGGGTTTCGGTGTCTCGGTATTCCTTGGCGTCAAACTTGCCACCAAGGGCCGGGTCAGTCTGGAAGATTTCGAGCGCGCCGTGAGCGCCATCCCCGAAGTGCAGACCGTCGAGCATATCTTGGGCCTTTACGATTATCGCCTGCGGGTCGTGGCGCGCGACATTTCTGATTTTGAACGTGTTTTGCGCCGCCGGATCATGACCCTGCCGGGGGTGGGCGATGTCGAGGCGAATGTCCTTTTGAGCGAGGAGCGCCGCCCCGGCCCAATCGGATGACGTGCCGCACTGGACTTATGGGTGAACCCGCGCCATCTTGCCCGCAAGATAGAGGAGACATTCCATGACGGCCCTGCTTGACCATGTCGATCCCGATGGACTTTTGGAGTATTCGGTGGTGTTCACCGATCGCTCGCTCAACCATATGTCTGCCTCTTTTCAAGAGGTTATGTGCGACATTTCATCCATGCTCAAGGATGTCTATGCCGCGGATGCGGTGGCGCTTGTGCCTGGTGGCGGGTCTTATGCGATGGAATCTGTCGCCCGGCAGTTTGGCCGTGGTGCACATGCGCTTGTCGTGCGCAACGGCTGGTTCTCGTTTCGCTGGAGCCAGATTTTCGACGCAGGACAGTTCACCTCTGACACCACTGTCTGCATGGCCCGGCAAACTGGCAACGGGGTGACCACGCCCTTTGCCCCGGCCCCCATCGAAGAGGTCGTGGCGAAAATCCATGAAGCAAAGCCCGACGTGGTTTTTGCCCCGCATGTGGAAACCTCGGCTGGCTTGATCCTGCCTGACGATTACATCACCGCCTTGGCCAATGCGGCGCATGAGGTGGGCGCGCTCTTGGTGCTGGATTGCATCGCTTCCGGCTGTGCTTGGGTTGATATGCGCGCCACGGGCGTTGATGTGCTGATTTCCGCGCCGCAAAAAGGGTGGTCGGCCTCGCCTTCTGCCGGTCTTGTGATGCTTTCGGCGCGCGCGCTGGAACGGCTGGAAGTAACGACGTCCGACAGTTTTGCGCTCGACCTCAAGAAATGGCGCGCGATCATGCAGGCCTATGAAAATGGCGGCCATGCCTATCACGCGACCATGCCCACCGACGCGCTGCGCGGGTTCCGCGACACAATGATCGAGACCCGCGATTATGGGTTCGAGCGGCTGCGCGATGCGCAATGGGACTTGGGCAATGGCGTGCGGGCGATGCTGGCCGCGCGCGGCGTGACCTCTGTTGCCGCCGAAGGCTTTGGCGCGCCCGGCGTTGTCGTCAGCTACACCAGCGATCCCGATATCCAGAACGGCAAGAAATTCATGGCAGAAGGTATGCAGATTGCCGCCGGCGTGCCGTTGCAAGTGGGCGAGCCCGAGGGCTTTCGCACCTTCCGTCTTGGGCTTTTTGGTCTGGATAAACTCTATGACGTGCCTGCCGCACTTAAGCGGCTTGAAACGGTCCTAGACAAGGTGCTCTGAGCCTTAGCCCCGTGCGCCAAGACCCATCTGCATCAGGGTCTTGCGCACGGGGGCCAGCGAATAAATCGCGCTCAGCGCCTGTGCGCGCGCATCCCGCAATGGCTGTGTGCTGAGCATGGACGCGCGATTGAGCAGGTCGATCCCGGTCACGCGCGCCTGCACCTCGAAATGCCTGCGGCGATGATAGGTGTCGAGCATGGTGCGGTCGCCCAAAGCCTCGGGGTTCGCCTCGGCCAGTTCCAGTAACACCCGCATATCGCCAAGCGACATATTGAGGCCCTGCGCGCCAATCGGTGGCACGACATGCGCGGCCTCGGCGACAAGCGCCACGCGCTCGCCTGACATGCGCTCTGCGACTTGGCTGATGATCGGCCAGACGGTGCGGCGTGATGCCAATGTGAGCGGGCCAAAGAGGTGGCAAGACCGCACATTCATCGCAGCCTCGAATTCGGGCACCGGCAGGGCGGCCAAACGCGCAACCTCTGGCCCTTCTTCCATCCAGACGATGGCCGAGGACGGCCGCCCGTCGTGATCGGGCAGGGGCACAAGGGTGAATGGACCGCCAGAGCGGTGGATTTCGGTCGAGACATTGTCATGCGGGATTGGGTGGGTGACGGCAAAGGCAAGCGCTTTTTGACCGTACCGCGTTGTTTTGAAGTGAATTCCGGCCGCCTCGCGGATAGGAGAGCCCCGCCCATCGGCGGCGATCACCAAGCGGCATCGCACCCGAGTGCCGTCGCTCAGCCCCACGCGCGCCTCGGCTTCGCGGGTAAAGAGCGTGGCGGTGCCGGTGCCGGGTTTGAACGTGACCGAGGGCAGGCTTTCCAGATGCGCCACCATTTCACGGCGCAAAAGCCAGTTGGGCAGGTTCCAACCAAAGGGGCGCTCGGAAATATCGTTGGCGTTGAATTCGCGCACGACGCGGGGTTCGGGCAATTCGCCACCCGCATCGACGATCCGCATCACTTGCAGGTCAGTCGCATGCGGCGCGAGGCGTGCCCAAAGGCCCGCCCGATCAAGGAGCGCCTGCGCCGGTTGCAAGAACGCTGTGGTGCGCAGGTCTGATCCAGCCGCATCGCGCGCCGTCACAGGCGGGGCAGGATCGACGCAAAGCACCGAAAACCCCGCGCTGCCAAAGACGGCAGCCGCAGTCAGGCCAGCAACACCGCCGCCTGAAACCACGATATCATACGACGCCTGCGTCATTCTCAAAGTCTCCGAAATGGGATCTAGCGTCAGCTCAGCCCCGAGAAATCAGGATCAGCATCACCCAGATGACCGGAACCAGCGCCAGTGCCGGGATATAAAGCCCCGGAATGCCCCAGATCGCAATGCTCGTCGCCCATCCCGCCAGAAAAACCGCCACGCTGAGCAGGATCGGGCCAACGGCGGCGGCATCGGGATCATGGCTTTTGGCGGTGTCGTGGGCGGCAGTGCTGGGGGCTGTCGTCGCGGTCATGGCGGGCCTCATGGGTCAAAGATTACTCTTGTGACGCATAGATATGTCCCGCCCCCCGCGATCAAAGGGACGTATCGCCGCAGCGCTTAGATCAACCGCGCCAGAAACCCGCCCAGATCATCGGTGTGATGATGGATGTGTTCGGCTTCGATCCGCTCGGGGGCCACATGCACAGTCCGCATCCCCATGGCATGCGGGGCCGCTAGATTGCGGGGCTCATCCTCGAACATGGCCGCTGTAGCGGGGGCGCTCTGGTCTTGTGTCAGAATGGTCTGAAACGCCTCGGGTTCGGGCTTGGGCCGATAGCCAGCATGCTCCACGCCGTAAACGGCGTCAAACGCCCCCAAAAGCCCGCGCGCTGCGATCACCCGCTCGGCATAGGGGGCGGAGCCGTTGGTATAGACGATCTTGCGGCCCGGCAGTGCGCGAATGGCGGTATTGAGCGCGGCATCCGGTTCAAGTTGATCGAGCGAAATGTCATGCACCGCCTCAAGATAGGGGCCGGGATCGAGATCATGCAGCCGCATCAGCCCCGCCAGCGTCGTGCCATGTTCCCGCCAATAGTCATGTCGCAGCCGGTCTGCCTCGGCATGGGTCACACGCAGCATATCCATCACAAAGCGGGTCATCCGCGCCTCGATCTGATCGAAAAGGCGGGCAGAAGGCGGATAAAGCGTGTTGTCGAGGTCAAAGACCCAGGTGCGGATATGGGTGAAATCAGGTTTGGGCATGGCGCTGATATAAGCGGGCGCGACATTGCGCGCAATCGCCCAAGGCTTGATCCCGCGCTCAAAGCGCGTAAGGTTCCCAGCCAATGCACAGAACAAACGGACATGCCGATGAAACCGCCCCCTACAGATGCCTATTCGTTGATCCTTGAGGCAATCGATGTTGGCATCTTTAAACCCGGAGACCGTCTGGTCGAGAGCGATCTGGCCGAACGCTTTGGTGTGTCGCGCACGCCCATCCGCGAGGCGTTGCAGCGGCTTGAAACGCAATCCATGCTCACCCGCGACGGGCGCAGCCTGATCGTGTCCTCTTTGGATTACAATCAGTTGGCCGAGCTTTATGTGGTGCGGGCAGAGTTGGAAGGGCTGGCGGCAGAGCTGGCCGCGCGCCATGCCACGCCCGAAGAGGTGCGGGTGTTGCGGGATATGGTGGAAGATGATCGCGCGCTCTTGGGCAAGCCGGTGGAACTCGCCCGTGCCAATCGGCGGTTTCACAAGCAGATACATCTCGCCTCTCACAACCGCTTTCTGGTGCAGCAGTTGGACCTTGTGCATCGATCCATGGCGCTTTTGGCGACCACGTCCTTGGCGGCGGTCGGTCGGGATGAGGATGCGCTGCGCGAACATGATGCGATCGTGGCGGGGATTGAAGCACATGATAGTGCAGGGGCCGCGCAGGCCCTGCGGGATCACATCTCAAAGGCCTTTGTGACCCGGCTCAAGCTTGATTCCGGAGAGGTCAAATCCACCGTCTGAATTTGGCTGACCTCGGGCCGTGACCGAGAGGCCATGCGTGGTTTTGTCCCAGAAGAACGGCTTTAAGATGAGCTCATACAGCGCCTTGTAGGCGGCAATCGCCCCAAGCGGCGTGTAGAAATGCATTGTCGGGGCCCAAGCCATCAGGTGCCGATGGCGGGGCCCCGACACCGACGCCATGTGGATGCAGATATTCAGAACCTCGACCATCAGAAAGAGGCTGCCCAACCCCACCAGCACCCCATGCGGCAGCACCGGGTCGAGCGGATGCGGCAGGCCAAACAGCACCAACCAAAAGGACCACAGGAACGGCGCCAGCAGAAATTGCGAGAGCGCCGAGACGAAATGTGCCTGAAACCCCCAGAACTTGCGCGGCCCAAGCTGCCGATAGAGTAATCGTGGTCGGCGCATATGCACCAGATAGGTGGTCATATAGCCCTTGAGCCAGCGGGAGCGCTGCTTGACCCAAGGCCAAGCGTGGCAATTGGCCTCTTCCTCGGTCACGGTATGGATCATCTCTGTTCGGTACCCATGTCGCGCAAGGCGAAAGCCCAGATCGGCATCCTCGGTCACGTTATGCGCATCCCACCCGCCCAATTCCTCGAGCACGTCGCGGCGGAAGTAGAGCGTAGTGCCGCCCAAGGGGATGGCCAGCCCCAACCGCGCCATGCCCGGCATCAGGGTGCGGAACCAAGTGGCGTATTCGATGGTGAAACACCGCGCGAGCCAGTTCTGCGTGGGATTGTAATAGTCGAGTATGCCCTGAAGGCAGGCCACCTCTCGTGGCACCTGCTGAAAGCGGCGCGCAATGATCGTGATCTGATCGGCCTCGGGCGCATCCTCGGCGTCGAAAATGCCAATGATGTCGCCCTGACAGAAATCGAGCGCGTAATTCATCGCGCGCGGCTTGGTGCGGGGTTTGCCATCGGGCACGATCACGGGCCGCACCCATGGCGGCAGATCAATGCCCGCCAATGTCTGACGGGTCAGCGCGTCTTCTTCCTCGAGCACGAGGATCACGTCGAGCAGGCATTTCGGATAGGTCAGACGGCTGAGGCGGGCGATAAGCGCATGGGCAATCTCGGTTTCGCGAAAGAGCGGCACGAGGATTGATACCTTGGGCAGGGGCCGTGCCGGGGAAGGGGCGGGGGACGCAGCAGAGCGGCCAGAGGTCTGCGCCACAAAGGCCGCAATTTTCAACCCGGCAGAGACGATGAGTGTAAAGCAGGCCCAGACCGCAAAGACGGAAAAAACCGTGATCGGAAAGGCGAGGCTGAGCGCCACGATGACCGCAAGGGCGATGAGCGTCAGGTGCAGGCGGCGGTTTTGATGGGCACCCCAGGTTCGACAACTCTCGATCTCGGGCACGCGCGCCTCAGCCATGCTGAGCAAGATGTCGCGATGTTCATGCGCGATGCGGTCCTGTATCGCGTGGCGCGGCGCCATTACGACGCGCGCGCGGTCCAGCTTGCGAGGCAGGGCAGGGCGCAGAGAGGCAAGGCTGTCTGGCCCGCCAGTGGCAAGAACAGGAACACCAGCAGCGGATTGGATTGGCAGCACGCCATGTTTCAAAAGAAATCGCGGATCAAGACCGGACTCAACCAGCTCTGCGCGCATCACATCCTCGGCGCTCAGCCGCGTGCTTGAGAGGCGGCGGGCGTGGGCTGCGAGCAAGTCGTCTTCCGTGGCCAGCCCCTCTGCCTGAAGAATGCGGTCGAGCGACGTGTCGCAATGCCGCCGCACCATTTCGGCCAGCGTGGCATCCGAGCGGCTGATCTTACCGGCGCGCACCAATTCGCGGCCCAGTGGGTTGATCGGCACCCGTGCGCCAGACCCTTGCGCCCGCATATGACGCAGTTCGGAAATCCCCATATCGCCACCTTTCCCCTTGCGGTTGAGGAAAGACTAGGGCGCGCTTAGTTAACGATGTTTTAACGACAGGTTAACAGGTGCAGGATTCTTGGCGGTTATTTGGCCATCGAGGCCGCGAACCGCTCGAAGAGGTAGAAACTATCCTGCGGACCGGGGCTGGCTTCGGGGTGGTGCTGCACCGAAAAGACCGGACGATCCTTGATCCGGATGCCGCAGTTTGATCCATCAAACAAAGAGACATGCGTCTCGACCACGCCAGTGGGCAGGGTCTGGCTGTCGACGGCAAAGCCGTGATTCATCGACGTGATTTCGACCTTGCCGGTTTCCAGATCCTTGACAGGGTGGTTGGCGCCGTGGTGGCCGTGGTTCATCTTGATGGTCTGCGCCCCAAGCGCCAAGGCCAGCATCTGATGTCCAAGGCAGATGCCAAAGAGCGGCAGCCCCGCCTCAAGCACACCTTGGATCATAGGCACGGCATATTTGCCCGTTGCCGCCGGATCGCCGGGGCCGTTGGACAAGAATACGCCATCGGGCGAATGGGCCAGCACATCCTCGGCGGTGGCGCTTGCGGGCAGCACGGTCACATCGCAACCGGCACTGGCAAGGCAGCGCAGGATATTGCGCTTGGCACCGTAATCCACAGCGACAACCTTGTGTCGGGCATCGGTCTGGCGGACATAGCCCTCGGGCCAGGCCCACCGCATTTCATCCCAACGATAGGATTGCGCGCAGGTAACATCCTTGGCCAGATCCATGCCTTCGAGTCCGGCAAAGGCGCGCGCACGCGCTACCAGCGCCTCGACATCGAATTTGCCCTCGGGGTCATGGGCGAGCGTCACATGCGGCGCACCCTGCTGACGGATCGCACGGGTCAGGCGGCGGGTGTCGATGCCACCAATCGCGATACGGCCCCGCCGCGTCAGCCAGTTGATCAGATGTTCCTGCGCCCGCCAGCTGCTCGGCTCGGTCGGGTCCCATTTCACGACCATGCCTTCGGCTACCGGCTCGGCGGTTTCGTCGTCTTCGATGTTCACGCCGGTATTGCCGATATGCGGAAAGGTGAAGGTCACGATTTGTCCGGCATAGCTGGGATCGGTCATGATCTCTTGATAGCCGGTCATCGCCGTGTTGAAGCAGAGTTCCGCTGTGGTCACGCCGACCGCGCCGAACCCGTAGCCATAGAACAGCGAGCCATCGGCAAGGGCTAGGCAGGCGGTCGGACGGGGGGTGGACGCTTGGGCCATGGGGGCGAGTCTCCGGCTCGGGCAAATTTGCGCATACCTACGGGTGGGCTGGGGGCGGGTCAAGGGTCTGATCGCGGTGCTGGGGCGACCAGCACGGCGGTTGCCATCGCCCACGCTTGGCGCTAGGCTCCCGCTCTTGTGACGATCATGGGGATGAAACGGAATGGAACTGCGGGCACGGGTCGATCAGGCCCTGAAACAGGCGATGCGCGACAAGGCGGCAGGCCGTTTGGCGACCTTGCGTCTGATCAATGCGGCGATCAAAGATCAAGAGATTGCCGGGCGCAGCGCGGACGGGACTATCCCGGTCGGAGACGCGGAAATCATGGCCATTCTCGCCAAGATGACCAAGCAGCGTAACGAGAGCGTGCGCGCCTATGAAGAGGGTGGGCGGCTTGATCTGGCCGAGCGCGAGCGCGACGAGATCCGCATCATCGAAGAATTCCTGCCGCGCCAATTGGCCGAAGACGAAATAGCCGCCGCAATCGACAAAGCGATTGCCGATGTGGGGGCCACCACGATCCGCGACATGGGCAAGATCATGGGCAAGCTCAAGGAACGCCACGCGGGCCAGATGGATTTCGGTGCGGTTGGTCCGCAGGTCAAGGCGCGGCTGGGGTAAGCTGGCTCAGACGGCGGCGCTCTGCACCACCCTGACGCCAGAGATGGCAGATTCGGCCCGTTTGATGTCTTGGGTGGACATCAGGCACATGGCGGTGCTGAGCGCATCAGCCATGGCAGCGCTTTGTGCGGTGACGCTGATGAGGTGCCAGCGTGGCGTAGCAGGGGTGCCGGTGCGGGGATCAAGGATATGACCCGCTGTGCCCTCTGCATCAAAGACAGTGCCACGAGGGGCAGAGGAGGCCAGAGCGCGGTCGCGCAGGCCCAGATGCGGGCGACCGGGCGTGTCTAGGATCACGGGCCAGTCGCCGCCATCCGGATGCCCGCCAAGGGCGCGCAACTCTCCAGTGTCGATCAAGATGTCGCTCAGCCCTTCGGCCTGCAAAAGATGCGCGATGCGATCCGCGATATAGCCCTGTGCGATGCCATTAAGCGTGAGCGCCATACCGGGCCGCAGATTGATCGCGGTGGCGCTGTAGCGCAGATCGCTCCAAGTGCCATGGGCGCGGGCATTGGCAATCTCGGCCTCTGACGGGGCATGTCCTGCACCATAGCTATGCGCGTAGAGATCCCAAAGCGGTTGAACCGTGGGATCAAAGAGCCCATCCGTGGCGTGATGTACTGTGGCGGCGATGGATAGGCAATCCAGCAACTCGAAAGGTGGTGCGTCGAGGTGCCCGCTGGCATTCAGTTGGCTCAGCGCGGAGGTGCTGCGGTAAAGGCTGAAGACCTGCTCCAGCCGTTCGATCTCGGCGCGGGCGGTTTCAGTGATCCGCTCCGCCTCGGGGTGGCTGAGCGTGATCGTGGCGCGTGCGCCCAAGGCGATCCCCTGCCAGCGGTGCAGGGGTGTGGCCTGAGCAGAGCGGGAACAGGAAAGCGCTGCGGCAGAGATGGTCAAAAAACGGCGGCGGGAGAGGGTCATGTCAGTTCTGCCTTTCGCGGGACAGGTGTTTCAGCCGTGCTTCGAAATCTTCGTCTTCGGCGCGGTCGGTGATGCCGGTGGCGATAGGCACGGCTGATAGCACATCGGTATCCGCCACCTCGGCCAGCCGCAGAACATGCCCGCCGCGCGTATCGGCAAAGGCCGCAGCATCCTTGGCGTCGAGAAACGGCACCAATTCGGGCGCGTCCATGCCGCCCGTTGCCGTTGATCCGACCACGTAATGGGCAGATGTCGCATCGATCCAGTTCTCGGCACCGGGCTGGTCCCAACTGGTGGCGGCGGCCATGTCGTTGACGTAGATGGCCGTTATGGCGTGGCTTTGCTCTGGCATGCGCTGATAGGCGATGGCGTCGCGCACCTGACTAAAGAAGAGCGGGTGATCCAGACCCTCAAGATGCACCTGCGCCTTGGGGCCGGGATGCTCGAGCAGGTCCATTTGGCAGTAATGTCCGGTTGCCTCTGCCGTCAAAGGCACAGGGTCAGGGCGCGTGGCCACCTCTTCCTTGCAGGCGGCAAGGGCGAGGAGCAAGAACAGGAACGGAAGCCATTTCATGGTGTGACCCTCCGCAGCGCTGCGACCGCCAGACCAAAGGCAGCAAGGGGCCAAAGCAGGACCGAGATCAAAGCATGGAGTGCCGGAATGGTCTGGGCCGCCCCGCCAAGGCCAGAGGCCGCCGCCGTCGCCTCGGATGCGGCAAGGTTGTAGAGGCGAAAGGCATCGGCGGGATTGGCCAGCAAAAGCCATGGCAGGGCACGGGTGGTAAACACCCCGCCACCATCTGCCACGACCGCCGCCAAAAGACCCAGATCGTAGAGCACGACCAAGGCCAGCCAGACGCCGATTGCCAGCCCCGCCGCAGCTCCCGGACGCCGCGCGATGGCCGAGAGCGCATAGCCCAAGGCGAGAAACACCGCCCCCAACAGGATCGAGGACCAGAAGAGGCGCAAAAGCGCGGGCAGGCCTGTCACTGCCTCGGGATCGGTGGCAAGCGCGGTGATGGCCGCCAACCCATAGCCCGCGCCCACGGCAATCGTCAGCACCGCCAGATGCGCGATGAACTTGCCCATCAGGATGCCGGTTCGAGAGACCGGATAGGTCAGCGTCAGCGAAAGCGTGCCGCGCTCGATCTCGCCTGCCACGGCGTCAAAGGACATCAAAAGCGCCATCAACGGCACGAGATAGACGCCAAGAGACGTCAGGCTTGCCACCGTGACCGAGAGCGCATCCACGCCCACGTCGCCGGTTGGGGCGCTGCCCGCCGCCGAGAGGACAAGTGCAAAGAGCGCCATCAACGCAACGGTGATCGTCACCCAACGATTGCGAAGCGCGATGCGGAATTCGGTGGTGCCAAGGGCGAAGACGGGGCGAAAGAAGGCGGTCATTGGTCATCTCTCCGGCTGAAATGGCTGTAGAGGTCTTCAAGGCTGGGCGGGATGATTTCGACGTCCTCAATCAGCCCTTTCAGCGCAGCAATATGGCCAAGGCGGGTCAGCTTCTCGTCATGGGCGCAGGTCAAATCGACCATGACGCCGTTGCGCCGCCCTCCGGACAGTTGCGCCGCCACCTGATCCGCCGCCCCCGGACGCGCCGAGATTTGCAGCCGAATTGGCAGCGCGGCCTGACGGCGCAGGGCATGAAGCGTGTCATTCGCCATGAGACAACCCTTGGAGAGGATCACGATCCGGTCGGTGCGGGCCTCGACCTCGGTCAGAGCATGGGAGGAGAGCAGGATCGCAGCACCTTCTGCGGCGAGACCGTCGAGAATGGCGTAGAACTCGCGACGCGACACCGGGTCGAGACCGCTGGTCGGCTCATCAAGGATCAAGAGGCGAGGTTGGCCGATGAGGGCCTGCGCGAGGCCGACCCGCTGGCGCATGCCCTTGGAATAGGTGCCGATGCGGCGGCGGGCGGCCTCGCCCAATCCCACACGCTCCAACAGGCCCATCGCCTGCGCCGGATCGCAACCGCGCAGTCGCAGGTAGAGGCGGATTTGTTCAAGACCGGTCAGGGCCGGGTGAAAGGCCACGTTTTCCGGCAGATAGGCGGTGCCCTCGCGGGCGGCCTGACTGCCGGGGGCGGCCCCGAGCACCTCGACCTGACCAGAGGTGGCGGGGATCAGGCCAAGGACGATCTTCATCAACGTGGATTTGCCTGCGCCATTGTGGCCAAGGAGCGCCACCCGTTCACCGGGGGCAACGGTAAAGGCCACCGCATCAAGCGCGGTGACGCCATCGTAGCGCTTAGTGACGTGCGAGAGGGTCAAACGGGGCATCATCTGTCTTTCTGTTGCGTGCGGCGGTCATGGCCTCAGCTTCCATTGCGGCGATAGTATCCGGCACTGTCACGAGGACGGGCCGCATCAGGGGCGCGCTATCCAGCACGCCACCGGGCAGGGAGGCGGGGAAATGTTTCTGGCTCCAGCGGATCAGCTGCACGGCGGGCGCACCCATCAAGAGGCTGGCGGCGGGTTGCGACCACAGGATATGGTCCATCAGGTCATTGGGGCGAAAGCTGGCATCGGCGATGCCATTGCCATCGAGATCAAAGGCGGGGTGGTCCGACCAATAGTTGCCGCGCCCGTCATAGCTCCATTCCACATCCTTGGTGCCCACGTATTTCACCTGTGTCCGGTTGCCGACAAAGGCATTGCCGGTGATCGCATTGCGTTCCGATCCGGCGGTGAAATGAATGCCGATCTCGCAGCCTTCAAAGCGGTTGTCATAGATGAGGTTGCGGTGAGCGTTGTAGATAAACGTGCATTTCTCCGCGCCGCCCCGCACCAGATTGCCGCGAATATCGGCGTTGTTGGCGTAGTTGAGCATGAGGCCGTGACTGCGGTCTGCGAGGCTGAGATTGTCGTGCACGGTAATGCGGTTCGAGAACATCAGCGCAAAGCCAAGGGCGTTGCCGATCGAGATATTGCCCGACACCTCGGAATTGTTGGCATACATGTAATGCACTGCAAAACGCAGGTCGCGCATCAGGTTGCGGCGAAAGATGCCGTCGTTTGAGGCATTCACAAAGATGCCGTCACGGCCAAGGCGGATGTCGTTATCCTCGATGATCGTGCCCGGCGCATTCCAGACATAAACCCCATTGCCACGGCTGTTCATATGGTGATCCGTGCGTCCGACAATGCGATTGCCGCGCACGGTGGCGTCCTTGGGACCATGCACATCGACGCCGTAGAGATTGCCCAAGATGTCGTTGTCTTCGACCAGCACGCGCGCGGCACTCCGGGTGATCTGAACGCCGCTGTCGATCGCGTCGTGATCGCTGCCCGATCCGGTCAGGGTGAGGCCGCGCACGGTGATTTCCTGACCCGTGATGGTGACAACGCTGCCAACACCGCCTGCGTCGATGGTGGCTTTGCCTTGCCCGTCGAGGGTAATCGCGTGATCAAGTGTCACCGGGCCCGCGTGCAGGCCCGGTTCAAGGGTAAGCACATCGCCGGGCAGCGCCCCGGCGATGGCGGTGGCAAGCGCCCCGGTCTCTGCTGGCACCCGGCGTTCCGCCGCAGCAACAAGGGTCGCCGCACCGAGAAACAGGATCAGGCTGAGAAAGAGGCGCAGCATGGCTCAGGCGCCTTTCGGTTCGACGAACATGCGACCGCGCATTTCCATGTGCAGCGCATGACAGAACCACTGGCAATAATACCAGTAGACCCCCGGCTTGGCCGCCACAAAGGTGGCCGAAGCGGTGGCCTGCGGGGCAAGTTCCATCGCCACGCCGTGATCGCCCATGCAGAAGCCATGTGTCAGATCGTCGATGTCATCGAGGTTGGTGATGATCACCGTCACCTCATCGCCTTCCTTGACGGTAAAGCTTTCGATGCTGAAGGCGGGGGCCACGCTCGACATATAGACGCGCACTTTGTTGCCATCGCGAATGATCGTATCGGCCCATTCGTCGATGTTGACCCCGTCCTTTTCAGCTTGCGCGCGGGCATCAGCCCACATCGGATCGTTACGGTCCCAGGCATTGCGCGGGTTCACGACAGAGCGGTGGACGATGATGCTGTCATGCGGTTCTGCAAAGGTCGGGCTGTCATGCAAGAGCGTCAGGTTGGTGCCGTCCAACGAGAAAAGCTGCTCGTTCTCAGGCTTGAGGGGGCCGACGTTGAGAAAGCGATCCTTGGAAAACTTGTTCATCGAGATGAACCACTTACCATCCGCCTCAAGCGTCTCGCCCATCGAGGTGGAGTTGTGGCCGGGCTGGTAATGCACATCCACCTTGGAGCGGATCGGATCGACGTTTTCGCCCGCATAGGCCCGCACCGCATCCTCAATGTTCCAAATCACCACCTGACTGTCGAGAAAGAGCGTGGTCAGCGCGTTGCCCTCGCCGTCAAAGGCGGTGTGGAGCGGTCCGAGGCCCAATTCCGGCTCGGCCACCACGACAGAGCGTGGATCGGCCCCCTCGTAGAACACGGCATCAAGCTTGCGCACGTCGATCACCGAAACAGTAGGCGAGAGTTTTCCGGCGATGCAGAGGTGGATCTTGTCTGGCGCCATGTTGCAGCCATGCGGGTTGTTTGGCACGGGGATGTAGCGCGTATAGTCCTTGTTCTGGCCTTTGCGCCCGTCGATCACCTTGACGCCGTTCAATTCGATGAAATCGCCTGCCGCGATGCCTTTTTCGATTTCGGCAAGGTTGAAGACGACGACGTGATCGCGCTCGGATTCGGTCATTTCGGGCAGCGAGATGCCCATTTCCGAGTTGTAAGAGGTCGAGAAGGCATATTTGCCGTCGTAATCGGCATCGGTATTGTCAAGGTTGCCCGAGACCATCACCTGCCACGCCACTTCCATCTTGTCCGCGTCGATGGCGGTGTAAAAGTTCACATATTGCGACGGGTCATCCAGAATTTGGCCGTCATTGACCATCGGGCCCTCATCCTCGCCATTGGCAAAGACATAGTTGGTGCGCGGCCATTTTTGCGGGCGCAGACCGTGGATCGCCTTGGCATTGGGGATTTCGAGGATCTTGTCAGCCTTCATCACGTCCAGCCGCACACGCGCGACGCGGGTGTTGGCCTTGTCGTTCATAAAGAGGAAGCGACCGTCATATTTGCCCTCGGTAAAGGACATGTGGACGTGGTGGAGGTCGCCGTTGTCATGCACCTTCTTGCCATTGGCAGCGAGGTAGTTCTTGGTGCGCTCGGACATGCCGTCGCGCATGATCTTGATCGACTCGTTGGTCTGGCCCCATCCAGTGGCCGAGCAGCGGTTGAACACGGGGATCCGCATGAATTCACGCATCGACGGAATGCCGAGGATACGCACCTCGCCGGTCTGGCCCGAGGACCAGAACCCGTAATATTCATCGAGTTCGCCGGGGGCCAGATGCGACGAGGCCGCAGCCGCTTTGGCTGTGGTTGGCGCGGTTGCAGCGGCGGTCGCCACACCGGCGGCCCCACCCAAAAGCGCCATGCGCGAGGCACCCATGGCCCCAAGGGCCGCAGCCCCGCCAGCAGTGGCGCCCAACAGGCCCCTGCGGCTGATCCCGGATTTCTTGACATCGTTTGACATGATTATTGTCCTTTCTTCATGTTGGGGTGGTTTGCGATCATCCGGTCGAGCGCTGCCGCGCTTTCAGAGGCGCTCTTGCGGCGCTTCACGTTTTTGATGACGACCGGACATTTGGTTTCCGACTGGTAGAGGACCTGACAGTGCAGACAGTTCAGGCACTCGTTCGGGTTGATCTCGCCAGTGGGATGGATGGCCTGCACCATGCATTCATTGGCGCAGGTCTGGCAGGGGTTGCCGCATTCGCGGTAGCGCTTGAGCCAATCGAACATGCGCAGGCGGGCAGGGATCGCGAGTGCTGCACCAAGCGGGCAGAGGTAGCGGCAGTAGAACCGCTCGACAAAGAGGCCTGCCGCCAAAAGGGCCAATGCATAGGCGACAAAGGGCCAGGCACGCGCGAATTTGAGCACGATGGCGGTTTTGAACGGCTCGATCTCGGCCAGGTGTTCGGCCTGTTCGATCGAGGCCAGAGAGACCCCGAAAAGCCCGAGAAAAATCATGTATTTGATCGGCCAGAGGCGTTCATGCAGGCCCCAAGGCAGGGTCCATTGCGGCACGCCCAGCTTGCGCGCAATGCGGTTTGTCAGCTCTTGCAGCGCGCCAAACGGGCAGAGCCAGCCGCAATAGGCTCCGCGCCCCCAAAAGATCAGCGCGGCGGCGACTGCGAACCACAGGATAAAGGTCAGCGGATCAAGCAAAAACGCCTGCCAGCTGAAATCCGAGGTCAGCGCGCCAAAGAGCGCCATGAGGTTGACGACGGAAAGCTGCGCATTGGCATACCAGCCCAGAAAGACCAGCGTGACGGTGAGAAACCCCATGCGGAACCAGGTTGTGACCCGTTCAGACCGCACGAGATAGCTTTGAAAGAAGAACGCGAGCGTGAGAACTGTCAGCATCACGCCAAGGCCCACGATTTCGACGGTCTTGTCGCGCCAGATCCGGGACCAGAGGGCGGTTTGCGCGGCGCTCTCGGTTGCGGTCTCTTGCGCCAGCGGTGTTGCTGGTGTCGGGGCGGCCACCGGGCGCAGGTAGGCGGCTGGCAACTGATAGCCCAGATCAAAGGTGGTAAAGACCCTTTCGATGGCCGCGACATCGCGCTGCGCCAAAAGTTGCAGGCGCCACGGCTCTGCGGGGTCAAAGCCAGTATCGGCGGGGATTTTAAAGATGTCCATTTCAGAGAGCGCGGGCGCGCCATCGGCCATGATCTCGCCCACGCGGCGGTGGCCCCGGTCGCGGAACCGTACGGAATCTTCGCCCTGCACCAGAATGATGCGATCAAACACCCCGCCCCGCACATAGCCCGACCCCTTGAAGGAATAGAGACCACGCGCGGCGACCAGAATGGCGTGTTCCCCCTCGTCCAGCCAGTCGGCGAGATTGGCGAATTCCGCCTCGCCCAGCAGTTGCCGCCCGATGGCAGGCACGCTGATGAGTGTGGCATACATGTCGATATAGGTGTCGTCTTCGGGTGCGGTGATCGGGCGGGCAGCGGCGCGGGGATCGTCCATCGCGGCAAAGGCAGCGTTGACTTGCCCCACATCCAGCGACATGCGGCGCAGCGTGCCGTCCCCGGTCAGGGTAAACCAATCGCTGGCCGCCTGCGCATTAGGGTTCAGCTCGAATGTCGGGCCCGTGTGGGCCGCGAGCGGCGCAAGCCCCCCCAGCCCTAGCGCGCGGGCGACCCGGATGCCCGAACGGGTGATCGAATCGTCGATCACCATGATCGTAACCGTCGCGCCCGAGATGATGTCGAGCTCATGCCCCGATCCGCCTGCTTCTGCCTCGGCCACCAGATCAAGGCCTACGAAATCCGCAACGAGTTTGGAGACCTTGGCCTCGGGGATACCGATCAGGACGATGGGTTCGGAATGTTTGACCAGCTTTACGCCGGTCAGCTTGGCATCCAGTCCGACGGCGACCATCACATGGATGGGCTTGCCGGAATAGCCGGTGGTGCCCACGAAATCGGACGTGATGAAAGCCCAGCCAATCGTTTCTCCGCCGCGCAGCACCGGGGCCACGGGCAAGTCGCTGCGCATCGCGCCATAGCTGTCTGCACCCTCGACCAGCGTCGCGGCGGGCACTTTGGCCAGATATGTTTCAAGATAGGGGGATTGCGCCTGAACCGCCGGGGCCAAAGCCAGCAGAGCGATCCAGAAGGCGGCGATACGTGCCAGAAGGCCGAACGCGCGCAGGCGCAAGAAGAGAGCAAGGGGCATCAGGAGGGCTTTCATGCTGTCGCCTTCGCCGCCGGGGGTGCGCGGCTTTGAGCGGTCAGGATCATTTCGGGATGATGCAGGTCTGCGCCGGGCTGATCCCGATCAGCAGCTGTCACGCGCTGCGCGCCAAGCTCGAACTCTGCGGAGAGCAAGACGTGGGAGCCGGTCTGCAAACACTCGTCGCAAAGTATCTTTTCGCAATGCGGCAGGTTTACCGGCGTGCCATCGCGGGCAAGATGCACGGTTTTCTCGCCCTCGGCCCCCGCGCAGATCACCATCTGCGTCAGAGTGGCCTTGAACGCGGCAAGACCTGCTGCCCGGCCCGCAGTCAAAGCACCCAACGCCAAGGAAAGCGCAAGGAGGCTGGTCAGCAGAAAGGGGGTGGATTTCCGTATCATTGGGCCAGCATGTCGTGAGTCGCAGCGCCCGACCTTGATATGGGTCAAATGAAATAACTCTTTTGTGATGAGACGTGACAAGCTGACCACTTGCCAATTCAAAATCTTTCAGAATTATGTGAGTTAGCTGGAGGCCGTTATGCGTCTAACTAAGTTTACAGATTATTCTCTGCGTGTTCTGCTTTACGCCGCAACCTTGAAACCCGGTGAATTGACCACCATCGAGGAGACGGCAAAGCTCTATGACATCTCTCGCGCACATCTCAAGAAAGTGGTGTTGCAACTGATCCATGAGGGGTTTCTGGAGGGGGTCCGCGGTCGCAGTGGCGGCTTTCGCTTGGCGCGTTCCCCCGGTGAAATCAACCTTGGGGAGGTGGTGCGCAAGATGGAGCCTGAGTTCGCTCTGGCCGAGTGTTTTTCTCCAGACAATGCCTGTCGCGTCACCAAAGGCTGTCGGCTGCCCATCGTGCTCAACCTCGCCCTGACCAATTTCCTCAACACATTTGACGATTTCACACTGGCCGACCTCGCAATTTCTCCGCGCTATTTCGAGACACCGAAGCTGGATCAATATCCACGACGCGGGCCGCATCTCGCGGATTCGGTCTGACGCCGTTCCGCAACGCGCGGCCCCTTGGCCTCGGCGCCATCTGCGTTTATCACAAACCTCTCAGATCATCCGAGGGGGCCCAGAGTGACAGACACAGCCGAGCGTATCGCCCGAATTATCGCCACTGAAATCGACGCGCGCCCAAATCAAGTGGTTGCCGCAGTGGGGCTGCTTGATGGCGGTGCGACGGTGCCCTTTGTTGCGCGCTACCGCAAAGAGGTGACGGGTGGCCTCGATGATACGCAACTGCGCAATCTGGCTGAGCGACTGACGTATCTGCGCGAGTTAGAGGCGCGGCGTGTGGCGATCCTGAATTCCATCAAGGATCAGGGCAAGCTGACAGAGCCGCTCGCCCGCTCTATCGCCGGGGCCGAAACCAAGGCGGTGCTCGAGGATATCTATCTGCCCTTCAAGCCCAAGCGCCGCACCAAGGCGATGATCGCACGCGAAAACGGGTTAGAGCCACTTTTACGCAGGATTTTGGCTGAGCGTTCAGCGGTGCCCGAGGATGTGGCCGCGGGATACCTCAGCGAGAGCGTGGCGACAGTGAAAGAGGCGCTTGAAGGCGCACGCGACATTCTGGCCGAGGAATTGACCGAGAATGCCACCCTTTTGGGCCGTTTGCGCGAGTTCATGCGCGCAGAAGCGGTGATCAGCGCTCGTGTGCTGCCGGGCAAGGAGGAGGCGGGGGCAAAGTTCTCGGATTACTTCGATCATCGAGAGCCTTGGGCAAAGATTCCCGCGCATCGCGCCTTGGCTATTCTGCGGGCCGCCAAGGAAGAGATCGTGACGCTCGATATTGCCCCCGATCCCGACACCGGCGCGCTTCGGGCCGTGGGTATGATCGAGGCGACGATTGGCATTCCCGGCAACGCGCCCGGTGATATCTGGCTGCGCAGCGTTGCCGCCTGGACCTGGCGGGTCAAGCTGAGCCTGTCGATGTATGTCGATCTGATGGGCGAGTTGCGCAACCGTGCCCATGACGAGGCGATCACCGTGTTTGCGCGCAACCTCAAGGATTTGCTGTTGGCTGCCCCGGCTGGACCACGCCCAACCTTGGGTCTCGATCCCGGTATCCGTACTGGCGTCAAGGCTGCGGTGGTGGATGCCACAGGCAAGCTGATCGAGACTGCAACGCTCTATCCATTCCAGCCCAAGAACGATTTGCGCGGCGCGCAGGTGGCGGTGCTGGAGATGGTGCGCAAACATGGCGTCGAATTGATCGCCATCGGCAATGGCACCGCCAGCCGCGAGACCGAGCGTATGGTGGCGGAGGCGCTCAAGCTCTTGCCGCAAGGGGCCAAGCGCCCGATGAGCGTGATCGTGTCTGAGGCCGGGGCGTCGGTCTATTCCGCCTCGGAACTGGCGGCCAAGGAATTTCCGGGTCTCGATGTCAGCTTGCGCGGTGCGGTGTCGATTGCGCGACGGCTGCAGGATCCGTTGGCCGAACTGGTCAAGATCACGCCGCAGTCCATTGGCGTGGGGCAGTATCAGCATGATGTCGATCAGCGGCGTCTGGTGCAGGCGCTGGATGCCGTGGTCGAGGATGCGGTGAACGCGGTTGGTGTCGATCTCAACATGGCGTCGGCGCCGCTACTTGCCCGCGTGGCGGGGCTGGGGGCGTCCTTGGCGCAGGCCATTGTGGCGCATCGTGACGCTGAGGGCGCATTTCCATCGCGCAAAGCACTGCTCAAAGTGGCGGGGCTTGGCCCCAAGGCGTTCGAGCAATGCGCCGGGTTTTTGCGTATCCGGGATAGTGCGGAACCTCTGGATGCCACCTCGGTTCACCCGGAGGCTTATGGCGTGGCGCGCCGGATCGTGCAGGCCTGTGGCCGTGACATTCGCGCTATCATGGACACGCCCGAGGCGCTGAACGGTCTGCGGGCCGAGGATTTCGTGGATGACAAATTCGGTCTGCCCACGGTCCGAGACATTCTGACAGAGCTGGAAAAACCCGGCCGCGATCCGCGCCCAAGCTTTGTCACCGCGCGATTTGCCGATGGGGTGGACGATATCAAAGATCTCAAACCCGGTATGCTGATGGAGGGCACAGTGACAAATGTCGCGGCCTTTGGCGCTTTTGTCGACATTGGCGTGCATCAGGACGGGCTGGTACATGTCAGCCAATTGGCCGATCGGTTCGTCAAGGACCCGCATGAGGTGGTCAAGGCGGGCGATGTGGTCAAGGTGCGCGTGACCGAGGTTGATGTTGCGCGCAAACGCATCGGCCTGAGCATGCGCAAAGACGGCGCTGCGCCCGAGATGCGCGCCAAGGACGCGCCAATGGCTGCCAAAACCGCGAAGTCCGGCAAACCTGCCAGCGCGCCGGTGCGGGCACCAAAATCTGAGCCGCAGGCCACCCAAGGGGCCTTGGGCGATGCCCTTCGCGCGGCTCTACGGGGCAAATCCTAGCCTTCGGTTTGGATTAGGTGGCGGAAGGTCATTGCCTAAATGTAAATGGCAGACGCATGGGGCATGCTGCGTAGGTATCTGTTTTGATGTATGTCTCTAGGAGTTCGCGAGACCTGAGTGTCGCAGATGTGCGTCTTCCCATGTTGCTGATAGATCCGCTGTTGGTGGCAAGGATGGGGGTGAAAAATGCCCAAGCCCACACCAGAACTGAAGGCGCTTCAGATCAAGACACTTTTTGCGTCAGGCCGAAATGCTAGTGGTTGCGGCAATGGCCTTGACCAGACTATCCCAGAGACCGGCGCGCGATCATGGATACCGCGTGCCACCGTCGATTCTTGGACGTATCGCTGGGCGGTACGGGTGCACGAGCCGCCGCACCGTAGACAGCGCGCGCAGTGTCACGCGATCCTCTGAATCTTCATCACAAAGATGTAACGCCAGAGCGCGCGTCAATAGCCCGGGGCCGGTTTTAAACCACCGATGATCCTTTTCTCGGTCAAGGCAAGAGGCCACTGCTTTTTCAAAGGCCGTTTCGATAACGCTATGGCCGGGCGTTGCCATAAGCAGATCGGTCACAACCGCCCCACGACCATCGATGAAAAACCCTGCCTCTTCCGTGCGGTCGATGAGCGGGTCAACTTCTCTGCTTGGCCATTGCGTCGCAGACAGCGTAAGACCACCCTCGACCAAAAGAACGCCCAGCATCAGAAGATCAGCCTTTTGTTCACGATCAGGAGCCTTCGCAAAGGCCCGGGCGGCATCGGAGCCGGCGTTTTTCCGTAGCCAACTTTGTGCGTTGCGAATGTCATGCAGAACCACCTGACGCCGCGATACCTGACGCCAAGCATCCAACAACTGCTCTCGTTCTGCACTTGTTTCGGGAATATCAAACCAAATAGCATGGATCAGATCGGGCACTTTAGGGATACAAACATCTTGTGGGGGCTCAACGTCCAATGCCTGTTTTGCTACTTTGGCCCGCGCCGGAAGGAAAAAATCGGCAATCGCGCTCATGTTACTGCACAGATCGCCTTCGTCCCAGCCTGACGCTGCTAGAATGCGGGCTTCGTTCAACAACGTGCCAACACGGGTAGCGCGAGGCCGACTTATCAGGGCTTCTTCCAAACGGCCCGCGTCTTTCGACAGCTTGGCAACGTAGCCTTCTGCCGTGTTCAAATCGGATACCAGAAGAGACATCTCGATCATATCGACAACCGGTGCTCGTGTGGCCCCCGATGCCTCCTGTGTTTCACAGGCCATCAGCGTTTCACCAATTTTCCCCAAGGAGAGCCCAGCGGAGACGTAACAAGCTAAACGCCAATCCTCATCAACGCCCGAACAAACTTTCTCAAGAAGGTCTGCAACGCGGTGGGCTGCACCGTTTGCAATGAGCGCTTGGGTAGCAAGACGCAAGAATTGGGGGTCGGTGGGCCAGCGGCGGCAACAAGCCCAGAGGTAGCGAACCGCCAGCATGCCAAATCCTCCAGAGACGAGAACACGCCCCAGACGCTCTGCTGCCTCAGACTCTCGGCGCGCAACAGGGTGGCTCCGAACCCAGTCCAGGGCAGCGCGCGGCCCGTTGCGCAAGAGCTGATCCTCGATCGCAAAAGCATGCAGGTCAGTGATAGGCCATGAACGGGAGGCAAAAGATTCGCTTAGGCGCTCTGCAAGGTTTGAAGAGCGATTTAGCCAGACGTGACGCACAATGTGCAGCGCCCGGTACCATGGGATGTCATCCGTACCGACCACGATTTGCAGCACGTCGTCATCTGAGAGGCCATTTTGGGTCAGCTGAGCATCAAGCCGAAGCATAAACGTGTCGATGTCGAACTCTGGCGCGGCAAGGTCAAGATGGCGCTCTTCCTCGCATATTGGCGCAACAAGACCTTGAACGTCTTTCGTCTGTGTCGCTCGCACGGCATCAAGACGCGCAATTGCTTTGTCCGCCAAGACATCGAATGCTGGCAAATTCAGGCTCTTTATCTTAGACCACAGCATCTGCGCGTCTTCCACGGCACCTTGATCTTCGGCGAGGTTGGCACGCATTTGTAAAAACCAAGGAGCAAACGGTGTATCCTCAGGCGCGTTTTCTACCAGGCGCATGGCGCGCTGGTAATCCCCAGCACCACGGCATGCTTGCGCAGCACGCAAGACGATTTCGGGGTGATCCGAATGATGCATCAGCGCTTCGTTTGCAAAACTGACAGCACCTGCGTTATGGCCGGATTGCAATGCGATTTCGATCCGCGCGAGATGTGCCAATTCGTGATCCGGCCGAAGTGCTAAAAGTCGCTCACAATAAGATGCCGCATCCTCTAATTTTGCCGCCTTTCGGTGCAACGAGATGACGAAAGCAAGATCATCTGGCGCTACGATAGTCCTCGACGTCATGATCCCTATGGCTTCAACATGCCTCTGTGCAAGGTCGAGTGCTTCCGCAGTCTTTCGATATAAAATTGGCTCATGGGGTAAGGTTGCGAGGGCATTGCGCCCAATATCCGCAGCAGCGTCCGCTTCTCCGCGTACAAGCGTCATCTCAACAAGGCCGACCCACGCCCAGAGGTGATGAGGATTTGCATCAACGATCTGTCGGAACAAAGACTCGGCCAAGTGGGTCTCACCAGCTTCGGCGAGGCCACCCGCGACGCCAAAGCGCAAGGCTGCAAGCCAACCTTGGTCACCAGTTTGGCCTTCAAGCAGAAACGCCAGACTGCGCAGAGTCTGAGCTAAAGAGCCGCTATGATCGTCAAGGTCGCACTTGGTCATACATGTGCCTTTGCGTTTTTCTTTCTCACTCTACACGTGGTCCCAGTCAGTAGCGCTCAATTCGCCAAGTGGTTCAATACTCGCAAGTCATTATCGAGCCTTCACGAGCGGCCAAACGGGCTATCTGATGTCCGAACCGCATCTTCGGAAAACTCGGGAAGGATGGTCAATCAGGATTGAAAATGGCCCCGCATAAATGAGAGACAACCCGAGAGAATAGGCCGAGAACCGTAAGCATCCGCCGAAGGCCGTAGCTGCGCCGTATTGATCAGAGGCGTTTGGGCGCGGCTTTTGGTTTACGCGGCTTTGGTGCCCACTTTTCTGCGAGG
>Ga0208490_100097_pt1 | contig 69109 bp, 68 predicted proteins | sample SubbioAug_CSWold_FD_184818 | JGI IMG/M metagenome (GOLD analysis project Ga0208490, IMG submission 184818) | Serpentinite rock and fluid subsurface biosphere microbial communities from McLaughlin Reserve, California, USA - CR11Aug_CSWold (SPAdes) | ecosystem: Environmental > Terrestrial > Deep...
GGGCCCCGCCGTAAACCCGGCGATCAAGATCACCAACATCATCGCCCTCCTGTTGCTGGCGGTCCTGGCTCAAAGCTGAACCAGGCTTCGTGCAATCGGCATCAACAAGGCCCCGCTCACAAGGTGGGGCCTTCTCGTTGTGCAGGACGCCGGATCATCGCTTGCGGGGCGGGCGGGATCGCCGTATTAGCGTTGCCTCAAGATGAGCATCCCGCGCCCCACCTTCCCGCACCGCCACCTCCTCGGCATCGAGGGTCTCTCGCCTTTGGATATCGGGGCGTTGCTCGATCTCGCCGACGAGGCGGTCGACGTATCGCGCCAAGTCGAGAAGAAGAAGACGACCCTGCGCGGACGAACCCAGATCAACCTCTTCTTCGAGCCCTCCACCCGCACTCAGGCCTCCTTCGAGCTCGCGGGCAAGCGGCTGGGCGCGGACGTGATGAACATGTCGGTTGCGTCCTCCTCCGTGAAAAAGGGCGAGACGCTGATCGATACGGCGGCGACGCTGAACGCAATGCGGCCGGATCTCATCGTGGTGCGCCATCATTCCGCCGGAGCGGTGCATCTGCTTGCCCGCAAGGTCGATTGCTCTGTGATCAACGCGGGCGACGGGGCGCATGAGCATCCCACACAGGCGCTGCTCGACGCGCTCACCATCCGCCGCAACAAGGGCCGCATCGAGGGGCTGGTTGTCGCGATCTGCGGTGACATCCTGCATTCCCGGGTGGCGCGCTCCAACATGATCTTGCTTGCCGCCATGGGCGCGCAGGTGCGGCTGGTTGCCCCCTCGACACTGCTTCCGGCAGGTATCGAGGGGCTGGGCTTCCCGATCTTCACCTCCATGCGCGAGGGCCTGCACGACGCCGATATCGTCATGATGCTGCGCCTCCAGCGCGAGCGCATGAACGGCTCCTTCGTGCCCTCGGTGAAGGAGTATTTCCGCTATTACGGCCTCGACCAGGAAAAGCTCGGCTATGCGAAGCCCGACGCCCTCGTGATGCATCCCGGCCCCATGAACCGGGGCGTCGAGATTTCATCCGAAGTCGCGGATGGCGCGCAGTCGCTGATCCGCGAGCAGGTCGAGATGGGCGTCGCCGTGCGCATGGCGGTGCTCGAGGCGCTGGCGATGCACCTGCCGAACAAATGAGCCGCCCACCCATCGATCATCTGGAGAGCGAGCCCCTTTGATGAGTTCACCCCGCACCATCCTGACGAACGCCCGCCTCATTGATCCAGCCTCGCTGCGCGAGGGGCCGGGTGCCGTGCTTGTCGAGGGCGATACGATTGTGGATGTCGTCTGGGGCGCGACGCCTGACTTGCCCGAGGGCGCGCAGATTGTCGATTGCGGTGGCAGCGTGCTCGCGCCCGGCCTCGTCGACATGCGCGCCTTCGTGGGCGAGCCGGGGGCCGAGCATCGCGAGACGCTGAAGACGCTGAGCGAGGCGGCGGCTGTGGGCGGCGTGACGACGGTGGTCTCGATGCCCGACACCAATCCCGTCGTCGATGATCCCGCCATCGTCGATTACGTCCTGCGCCGCGCGCGCGATACGGCGATCGTGCGCATCCACCCCGCTGCCGCGCTGACCAAGGGGCTGCACGGGCAGGAGATGACGGAGTTCGGGCTGCTCGGCGAGGCGGGCGCGGTGGCGTTCACCGATGGCGCGAGATCGGTCCTCAACGCCCGCGTCATGCGCCGCGCCATGCTGTACGCCCGCGACGTCGGAGCGCTGCTGATCAATCACTGCGAGGATGCCGATCTCGTCGGCGACGGGGTGATGAACGAGGGCGAGTTCGCAGCCCGGCTCGGCATGCTCGGCATCCCGCGCGAGGCCGAAACCATCGTGCTCGAGCGCGACATGCGCCTCGTGCGGCTGGCGCGCGGGCGGTATCATGCGGCGATGGTCTCCTGCGCGGATTCGGTCGAGATCGTGGAGCGCGCCAAGCAAGGCGGGCTCACCGTCACCTGCGGCGTCTCGATCAACAATCTGACGCTGAACGAGAACGATATCGGCGCCTACCGCACCTTCATGAAGCTCTCGCCCCCGCTGCGCCACGAGGATGACCGCCAGGCGGTGATCGCGGCGCTGGCCGACGGCACGATCGACGTCATCGTCTCGGACCATAATCCGCAGGATGTCGAGACGAAGCGCCTGCCCTTCGCGGAGGCGGCCGATGGTGCGCTCGGGATCGAGACCATGCTCTCGGCGGCCCTGCGGCTGTATCATGCGGGCCAGATCGCGCTGCCGCGCCTGCTGCGCGCCATGTCCACGCGCCCCGCCGAGATCCTCGGGCTCCCGGTCGGGCGGTTGGAAAAGGGCGCGCCGGCGGATCTGATCGTCTTCGATCCTGAAATGCCCTACGTTCTCGACAAGACGCAGCTGCGCTCGCGCTCGAAGAACTCGCCATTCGATGGCGCGCGGCTGGAGGGGAGGGTGCAGAAGACCTTCGTCGCCGGGGCTTGCGTCTACGATATCGATGCCGTCTGAGCCGGGAGAGGACAAGACATGCCCGAAGAGGACAAGATATGCCCGAAGCCATGAGCTGGTCGCTCGCCTGGCCGTATTTTCTGGCAGCCGGCATCTTCGGCTACCTTCTCGGCTCGATCCCGTTCGGCCTCGTTCTGACCCGCGCCGCAGGTCTCGGCGATGTGCGCAGTATCGGCTCGGGCAATATCGGCACGACCAACGTGCTGCGCACCGGCCGCAAGGATCTCGCGGCGGCGACCCTCGTGCTCGATGCACTTAAGGGGACGATCGCGGTGCTGATCGCCTGGCAGTGGGGGCCGAACACGGCGGTGCTTGCGGCACTTGGCGCGTTCATCGGCCATTGCTACCCGGTCTGGCTCGGCTTCAAGGGCGGCAAGGGGGTGGCGACCTATATCGGCGTGCTGCTCGGCCTGAAGCTGACGGCGGGGCTCGCATTCTGCGCGATCTGGCTCGCGGTTGCCGTGGCGACACGCTACTCCTCGCTCTCGGCCCTGCTCGCCAGCCTCGCCACTCCCGCCCTGCTCTGGTGGCTCGGCGAAGGGCAGATGGCTGAACTTGCTCTCTTGCTTACAATCCTGCTTTGGTGGAAACATCGTGACAACATTTCACGATTGCTTTCAGGCAAAGAGACGAGGATTGGGAAGAAGGATGAGCGCAGCCACACTGAGCGATGAGCAACGTCTCGATTGGCTGAGACTGATTCGCAGCGAGAATGTCGGACCACGCACCTTCCGCGCCCTGATCAACAAGTATGGCGGCGCAGGCCGTGCGCTGGAGGCGCTGCCCGATCTCGCCCGCAAGGGTGGGCGGCTGATGCTGAAGGTCACGACCCGCGAGGAGGCGCTGCGCGAGATCGAGGCCGCCGATCGCATGGGCGCGCGCTTCATCGCCATGGGTGAGCCGGATTATCCCAAGCCCCTGCAGGCCGCCGATTCGTCACCGCCGATCATCTGCGTGCGCGGTAACGCCTCGGTTCTGAGCAAGCCTGCGGCCGGCATCATCGGCTCGCGGAACGCCTCGGCGAGCGGGCTGACTTTCACCACCCGCCTCGCGCGCGATCTCGCCGATGCGGGCTTCGTGGTGATCTCGGGGCTCGCACGCGGGATCGATACCGCCGCGCACAAGGCTGCCGTGAATGGCGCGACGGCGGCAGTTTTCGCCGGCGGGCAGGACAAGGTCTATCCCCAGCAGAATCAGGCGCTTCTGGAGAAGATCATTGCGGAGGGTGGCGCCGCCGTCTCCGAGATGCCCTTCGGCTGGGAACCCCGCGCCCGCGATTTCCCGCGCCGCAACCGCATCGTCTCGGGGCTGTCGCTGGGCGTCGTGGTGATCGAGGCGGCGCGGCGGTCGGGCTCGCTGATCACGGCGCGATTCGCCAACGAGCAGGGCAGGGAGGTCTTCGCCGTTCCCGGCTCGCCGCTCGATCCGCGCTCCGAGGGGACGAACGATCTGATCCGCCAGGGCGCGACTTTGTGTTCATCGTCGGAGCACGTGATCTCGGCGCTGATGCCGCTCGTGGAAACCGATTGGGAGGCGAGGTTCGAAGCGCGGGAGCCGGACGACCTGCAAACGGAGACGTTGTGGGAAGAGCTCGATTTCCTCGTTTTCGAGGAGGCGCTTCCACCCGTTCCGCGTGCACCGGTCGGCTTCGACGACGAGACGGGTGGGACTCGTGAGTCCGAGGATCGGCCGACATCCGATCCGCGAACCGTTCTTCTCGAACTGCTTGGCCCCAGCCCCGTCTCGATCGACGATCTGTCACGGCAATCGGGGGTCCCTGTCCGGGCGGTTCAGGGCTTGTTGCTCGAATTCGAGATCGATGGACGTCTGGAGCGACACGGCGGGAACGCGGTGTCGCTCATCGAGCGGTAAGCCAACCCGCTGGTTGTTCAGGCGGAGGATGTTTTCGCTGCCTGATTCTCCTTCTCCTGGCTCCCCTTCGCGAGCGCCTTCTTGCGCCCACGCTTCGATGGCGAGGCGGCGGCGATCGCCTCCATGCGGGCCATCTCGAGGAAGTAGCCGAGAAGCTCGAGATCGACGTTCCGCGCCAGAACGCTGAGCTCCGCACTCAGCGCGGCGATGTAGCGTGCGGTTTCCAGCCGATCGGGACCTTCCGACGGCCGCTCCGCGAGGTGACGGTTCTTCACGTCGGATGATGCCCCACCCGTTTTCTTTCCAGAAGTAGATGACATTCGTTCACCATCGGTCACAATGCAGGATCGGCAATACGCGACTGCTGTCGTGGGTACAACCTATGCGAGCCTATCGGAAAACTACAGCGAAAAATTGAGCACTAGCCGATAATTTTCCCGTCGACGGCAAAGCGACGCAATCGCCTGCGCAGCGCTCCGGCTCAGAGCGTCAGCAGCGTGATCATGATGGGCATCGTGACCATGGCGAGAAGGGTCTGGATCGTAATGATCTCCGCCATCAGGGGCGCGTCGCCCCCCATCTGCTTCGCCAGAATGTAGCCACCGCTCGCCGTCGGTACGGTCATGGCGATGGCGACGATGGTGAGATCGTCTCCGACCACCCCTGCGAGCCGCGCAATGACGATGGCGATGACGGGCAGGATGAACATCTTGAGGAGGATCGAGAGCCAGTGGCCCGAACGTGGGGTGGCGAGGCGGCGCATGTCCAGCCCCGCGCCGACGACGAGCAGGCCCGCCGCGAGCGCCGCATTCCCCAGAATGCCGATGAACGAGCTGACCGGCCCAGGAAGGGGCAATCCGGTCACGTTGAGGACGATCCCGATGACGGACGACCAGATGAATGGGTTGGTGACGATGGTGCGGAGGATCGAGAGCGGTGTCTGCGGCGTGCCCGAGGCGTAGCGCACGAGCACGCCGATCGCGAGCAGGTTGAGCAACGGGATCATCGCCGCGACCGCGACCGCCATGAGCGCGAGCCCGCGGTCGCCGAACATCGCCCCGGCGACCGCAAGGCCGACGAAGGTGTTCCAGCGCGTGCAGCCCTGGAAGACGGAGGTGAAGCTCGGCCCGGTGATGTCGAGCCGCGATTCCAGCGGTCTCCGCACGGCGATCAGGAACACCGCGATCGTGAGGATGCCCGCGATCATCGCGCCCCCCATGCCGAGGACCGGCACCTGCGAGAGGTCGGCGCGGGCGAGGGTGTAGATGATGATGGCGGGGAAGAACACCACATAGGTGACGCGCTCGATCCCCGGCCAGTGCTTCTCCTCGACGAAGCCGGTCACGCGCGCGGACCACCCGGCAACGATCACGAGGAAGACCGGGATGAGGGAAGCGAGGACGGATGCCACGGAGAAGGCCTTTGCGGGGGTGGGAGGCGCGAGTGGGAACGGTGGACGTTTAAGTGCGGCAACCGACGATCTCTGTCGAGCGAGGCAGCGCGCCTGTCAATGCGCGTTTCGGCGACGCGGCAAAGGCAAAAGGCCAAACGGCGCAGGTCCGAGCATTCGGAAACTGGTGCGGGAGATCAGTTCGCGCCCGGCGGCGGGAGCGGGACGAGCGTCTCCGGCGGTGCGTCCGGCGAGAAGGGCTGCGGACGGTTGAGCCGGATCAACGGCTCCAGCTGCCAGACGCCGATCGCCGCGACGACGGCGCCGAGCCCCGCAGCGACCATTTCACCCTCGCCAAGCGCATAGACGATGAACAGAACGATAGCCGCCATGATCACGAGAGCGCTCCCGATCATCGCCAGCCAGAAGGCGAGGGGACGCCCGGCCGCAAAACGGGCATCGGGATTGGCCCTCGCAATCGCCTGCGCGAGGTTGCGCACGAACGCGCCATATTGGGCGTCCTGCCGATCGGCGAAGACGACGCTGCGAAAGCTCACCGACGACAGCGTGACGGACGGCCCGTTCTTCAGCCGCAGACGCGTGCGCAGCTGGCTCTGGGCGAAGGAACTCGGCTCGTAGGTGACGCGCATCGACACCACCTCGGCGAGAGGCACGTCGACGGTCTGCGCCATTCGGTCGATCACGAGCTTGCGTCCCTTAATCGTGAAGGAGACCGGCATTCCGGCCGGGCGCGGGCTGTGCGCGTAGCTGGTTCCGGAGGTGACGGCGTCCGCAGTCTTGTTCATGGCGCTCTTGCTCATGGCGCTTTGTGCGCGAAGATTGCAGCGCGTGGCAAGATTTATCGTCAGGCAAGACATATCGGCCAGCCGTTCAGCGCGTCAGCGCCCGCATCGCCTCGTCGAGCCCCTCGACCGTGAGCGGGAACATGCGCCCGTTCATGACCTGGCGCATCATCGCGATCGACTGCGTGTAGCCCCAATGCTGCTTCGGCACTGGATTGAGCCAGACGGCCTTGCCGAACTGCCCGATCAGCCGCTCCATCCAGACCTGCCCCGGCTCCTCGTTCCAGTGCTCGACGGAGCCGCCGGGCATGGCGATCTCGTAGGGGCTCATCGAGGCGTCGCCGACGAAGACCGCGCGATAATCGGGGCCATAGGTGCGGATGACGTCGAGGGTCGGCGTCACCTCGGAATGGCGGCGGCGGTTGTCCTTCCACAGGCCCTCATAGGGGCAATTGTGGAAGTAGAAATGCTCGAAATGCTTGAACTCGGCGCGGGCTGCCGAGAACAGCTCCTCCGCGCGCTCGATATGCCAGTCCATCGAGCCGCCGACATCGAGAAACAGCAGTACCTTGACCGCGTTGCGCCGCTCGGGCCGCATCCTGACGTCGAGATATCCCTTCTGCGCCGTCTCGCGGATCGTGCCGTCGAGATCGAGCTCGTCGGCGGCCCCCGTGCGGGCAAAGCGCCTGAGGCGGCGCAAAGCGATGCGCATGTTGCGCACGCCGAGCTCTACATTGTCGTCGAGATCGCGGAATTCGCGCTTGTCCCAGACCTTGACCGCGCGAAAATTGCGGTTGCCGTCCTGCCCGATCCGGATTCCCTCGGGATTGTAGCCATAGGCCCCATAGGGCGAAGTGCCGCCGGTGCCGATCCACTTCGAGCCGCCCTGGTGGCGCTTCTGCTGCTCGCGCAGGCGCTCCTGCAGCGTCTCGAACAGCTTGTCCCAGCCCATCGCGGCGATCTCGCGCTTTTCCTCCTCGGAGAGGAAGCGCTCCGCCATCTTGCGCAGCCATTCCTCGGGGATTTCGGTGGGCGAGACGCCCTCGCCGAGCGTCTGAAGTCCGCTGAAGACCTGGCTGAAGACGCGGTCGAACTTGTCGAGGTTGCGCTCGTCCTTCACGAGGCAGGCGCGCGAGAGATAGTAGAACTCCTCGACGCGCTTGTCCGCCAGATCGAGATCCAGCGCCTCCAGCAGCGTGAGATATTCGCGCAAGGTCACGGGCAGCCCGGCCCCGCGCAGTTGGGTGAAGAAGTTCAGCAGCATGCGGGCAATGTTGGCGAAGGCTGAGCGGACGTCAAGGAATTCGCAAAGCGGAACCATTGCGGCTACGGGCGGTTGTCCCGGCTCGAATAGCCAAGTTGGAGAGTAATCATATGTTCGCCCATTCAAAGACACTAGCCGCCGCCCTCGGCCTCACCATCGCGGCCGGTCTTTCGGGGGCGTCGCCCGCATACGCTCAGGCGGATGACGGTGTGGAAGTCGGGACGCTCGTCTGTGACGTGTCCGGTGGTCTCGGGCTGATCCTCGGCTCGCAGCGCGAAATGGTCTGCGTGCTGGAAGCAGTCGATGGCTTCACCGATCGCTATGTCGGCGTCATCAACCGCTTCGGGCTCGACATCGGCGCAACGACGGCGGGCACCATCGTCTGGACCGTGATCGCACCGACGCAGGACATGTACGCGACGGGCGCGCTGGCAGGAAATTACGTCGGAGCGTCCGCTGAAGCCACCGTCGGCGTCGGCCTCGGAGCCAACATCCTCGTCGGTGGCGGAGACCGCTCGTTCACGCTGCAGCCGATCTCGGTGCAGGGGCAGACCGGGCTGAACGTCGCAGCCGGCGTCGCCGAACTGGTTCTGCAGCCCGCTCCCTGATCACTCGTCGCGGATCAGCTGACCTGAATAGACCACCGGCCCAGTCGGCGCGCCGGTGGTCGATCCGCCCCGGGGCTCGACGCTAACTGCGAGGGTGGCGCCCTCAGCTGCGGTGAACAGCGCGGGCGTCGGCATGGGAACCGCCCCATCGGCGACGAGCCCGAGTGAACGGGGGGCTGCATCGCCTTCTATATACCAAAGCTCGAGACTGCTCTCCGCAGGAGCCTCTGCTGCGAGCGACCGTACGCGAACGACGCCCTCGCGCGTATCCACCCGCACGATCAGCGCCGGCAATTCACCCCCACGATTGACGACCGCGACGAAATTTTCACCGGCAACCGGGGCTTCGGGCGCTGGCGGCGTCACGAGCACGACAAACAGGATCATGCTGGCCGCAAGGGCGCTCGCCGCCAACGCACCGAGCCGCCAGAGCGAGCGGGAGCGCCGCAATCGCCGGATTTCATCGAGATCGACGACAGGCGGAGGTGGGGCCGAAAGCTCCAGCCGGCCGCCGGAGCGCATCCGCGAAGGCTCGGCCCGGCTCGCGATCCTGTCCCAGAGATCAGCCGGCGGCTGGACCGGCGCAACGCGATCGGCCAGCGGCGAAAGCCGCTCGTTCCAATCGCGCACGGCGTCGCGAGGGGCCGGGTCCGTGGCCATGTTCGCCTCGAACTCCCGCCGCTCATCTACCGGGAGCGTACCCAGCACATATTCGCCTGCCCTTGCGTCTAGATCATCCGTCATGGCGCACCCAGGCAGCTGCGCAGGGCGGTGAGGCCGCGGTGGAGCCATGTCTTGATCGTGTTCACCGGACGATCATAGCGCAAGGCGAGTTCCTCGCGCGAGTAACCTTCGCAATAAGCGGCGACGATACAGTGCCGGTGGTCTTCCTCCAGGATTTCGAGGCAGCGGGCGAGCGATCCGCGATCGATCGCCTCGCCGGCTTCGTCACGTGGATCGGCGATGGTGTCGAGCCAGTCCGAGCCGTCCTCGCGCGGCGCGAGAGTGACGTCGCGCTTTGCCCGCGTGACGTCGATGGCGCGATTTCGCGCGATGGTGATCATCCAGGTCATGGGCCGCGCGATATCCGACGAGTAGGTCGATGCGTTGCGCCAGATCCGGAGATATACATCCTGCAATATCTCCTCGGCAATCGCCCGATCCCGGACGATACACAGGACCAATCCGAAAAGTTTCGCGCTGGTGCGGTCGTAGAGGGCGCGGTAGGCGGTGGCGTCCTCGCGTGCGACGGCAGCCAGAAGATCCGCGAGATCCTCTTCCTCCGTGGGCCGAACGAGATCAGATGTCGCAGACAAGCCGCTTGTGCTCCACAGGGTGGGTACGGAGGATTTCCACCTGACGACAAGCTAGGGCAACGCTCACGTTTGTCATGAAAAAACTCGCCCTCCCTCTGAAACTTCTTCGAAACCCGCTTCGTAGCTGACGGTCACCAGGCTCGACGGCGACGGCACCAAGCCTTCGCCTCCGACGCAAGGCCGCATCCTGCGGCCATCGAACACCCAAGGAGACCATCGAGATGAAGCGTATTCTTCTGATTCCCGCGCTGCTTGCCACCACCGCCTTCGCCGCCCCCGCCCATGCCCAGTCCGTCGCCGCGCTGGTCGGTGACACGACGATCGCCGTCGTCGATGCGCAGGCGCTTGCGATCGATCGCGTCGTCGAAGTGTCCGGCCTGTCGGGGACGATCCTCGGCATCGACGTGCGCCCCGCCGACGGCATGCTCTACGGCGTCGTCTCCGACGGTTCCGTCGTGACGATCGATTTGATGAGCGGCGAGGCCATGCAGAAGTCGATGCTGGCCACGATGCTGGAAGCCGGCGTCACGCCGACGGTCGATTTCAACCCGGCCGCCGATCGCCTGCGCATCATGGGCTCGGACGGCACCAGCCTTCGCGTCAATGTCGATACCGGCGAGGTCACGACCGACGGTTCGCATGAATTTGCGGCAGATGACGACAATGCAGAGGCAATGCCGAACGTCGTCGCGGGCGCATATACGAATTCGGTCGCCGGCACGTCCTCGACGCAGCTCTTCAACATCGACGCTTCCTCGGGGTCGCTCCTGCTGCAGGATCCGCCCAATGACGGCGTGCTCAACACGATCGGCTCCTTCGAGATCGAGGCGGATACCTATGCCTTCGACATCTTTTCGAGCGCCGAGGGCGAGAACGCGGCCTACCTGATGGCCGACGACACGCTCTACACCATCGACCTCGCGAGCGGCGCAGTGACGGAGGTCGGCATCATCGCCGGTGCCGACATGCCGGTGCGCGATATCGCCGTGCTCCCTGCAATGTAAGCTGTTCCTTCCGCGTCAACATTGCAGATGAGGAGCCGCGCCGATTGCCATGATCGGCGCGGCTTTCGTTTTATGCTTCGCGGGAATGCCGATGCCGGGTTAGAAGCGTTCCACACTTCTGGAGGGGACGATGCTGATTCTCATTTTGGGCCTGGTGATATTCCTGGGCATGCACAGCTTCACGATGATGCGCGACCGGCGGAAGGCCGCGATTGCGAAGCTGGGGGAGGGCGGCTTCAAGGGGCTCTACTCCGTCGTTTCACTCATCGGCATCGTGCTGATCTCGATCGGCTACGGGCAATATCGGGCGAGCGGGTATATCCCAGTCTGGTCGCCGCCGACCTGGACCGCGCATCTGGCGCTGCTGCTCGTACTCTTCGCCTTCATCCTGTTTGCCGCCACCTATCTCCCCGGCTACATCAAGGCCAAGGCGAAGCACCCGATGCTCGCCGCGATCAAGATCTGGGCGCTGGCGCACCTTCTGGCAAACGGCGATCTGGGCTCGATCATCCTGTTCGGCTCGTTCCTCGCCTGGGCCGTCGTCGCACGGATCAGCACGAAGCGCCGTCCGGCATCGGCAGTCGTTGCGGTCCCGCAGGTGAAATATGATATCATCGCGGTGGTGATCGGCGTTGCGGCCTATCTCGCCTTCGTCTTCTACCTGCATACGGTGCTGATCGGCGTCCCGGTCATCACGGTGCGCGGATAACGAGACTCGCGATGTCCGCCGTCCAGAAAGCCGTCCGCCGGATCACCGCTCCGGACTTGCGTGCCCGCAAGGGAGGCGAGCCGATCGTCTCGCTTACCTCTTATCATGCCCATACCGCGGGGCTGGTGGACCGCTTCGCGGATTTCATCCTTGTGGGCGATTCGCTCGGCATGGTGATGCACGGGCTCGAATCCACCGTGCCCGTCACGCTGGAGATGATGATCCTGCAGGGGCAGGCAGTGATGCGTGGCTCCTCGCGGGCGCTGGTCGTCGTCGATCTGCCCTTCGGCTCCTACGAGGAGAGCGAGGCGCAGGCCTTTCGCTCGGCCGCCCGTGTCATGAAGGAAACCGGCTGCGGCGCCGTGAAGCTCGAGGGTGGCGTTCGCATGGCGCCCACGATCCGCTTCCTCACCGAGCGCGGCATTCCCGTGATGGGCCATGTCGGGCTGACCCCGCAGGCGATCAACGCGCTGGGCGCGTTCCGGGCACAGGGCCGCGAGCGTGCGCAATGGCCGGCGATCATCGCGGATGCGAAGGCGGTTGCCGAGGCGGGGGCTTTCTGCGTCGTGGTCGAGGCGGTGGCGGAGCCGCTCGCCGTCGAGATCACGAAGGCGATCGACGTGCCCACGATCGGGATCGGCGCATCGGCCTCGTGCGACGGCCAGATCCTCGTCCTGGAGGACATGCTGGGTCTCACCGATCGCGCGCCGAAATTCGTGCGACGTTACGCGGATCTCGGCCCTTCCATTTCGGATGCGGTGGCACGATATGCCGATGACGTGCGCGCACGGCGCTTCCCCGGCCCGGAAAACACCTATCCGGAAAAGACGAGCTGAACAAAAGCGCTCTCGCCACGGGGCACGGCCTGTGCTAGGCGACCTTTTCCGAATGCTACAACAAGGCCATGGCGGCAGAAGCTGCAAAATGCGGGCTGCACAATACGGGCTGCGAGACACGGAACGGATATGAACGAGTTTTTTCGCGAGGTCGACGAGGATTTCCGGCGTGACCAGGTCGCAAGGTTCTGGAAGCGCTGGGGCGGGCTGATCATCGGCGCCGTGGTGATCGTCGTCGTCGGCGTTGCCGGCTGGCGGTATTGGGATTACCTCGAGACCACGCGCGCACAGGAAGCGGCGACGCGGTTCTACGAGGCGCAGCAGCAGATCGAACAGGCCAATGTTGCGGCCGGGCAGGGTTTGCTCGAAGAGCTGGCGGCATCCGACCGGGGTGGCTTTGCGATGCTGGCACGCTTCCGTCTCGCGGCGTCGCAAGGTCAGCAGGATCCGGACGCCGGTGCGCTCGCGTTTGACGCTCTCGCCGACGACGCGAACGTCCCGGACAACTTCCGCAATCTCGCCCGCCTGCGCGCGGCGCTGCTGCGGCTCGACACCCAGTACGAGACGGCCGCGGCACAGCTGCAGAGTCTTGCCGCGCCTGAAAACCCCTATCGCCATTCTGCCCGTGAGGCGCTCGGCGTGGCGGCGCTCAATCGCGGCGATTACGAAGCGGCGGGCAACTGGTTCGACCAGCTGGCGATGGACGCCGAGACGCCGCAGGCGCTGCGCGGGCGGTTGGAGATCTATTCCGCTCTCGTTGCCGCCGGCCCCTTGCAGCCGACGCAGTAGATGCCGACCTAGTTACCGAGCAGAACAGAAAACGAGCCGATCATGCAGCCCACCGTCGCTATCGTCGGTCGCCCGAACGTCGGCAAATCCACGTTGTTCAACCGCCTCGTGGGCAAGCGCCTCGCCCTCGTGGACGATCGCCCGGGCGTGACCCGCGATCGCCGCGAGGCCGATGCGCGCCTTGCCGACCTACGCTTTCGCATCATCGACACCGCCGGGCTCGAAGAAGCGGACGCGGAAAGTCTGCTCGGGCGCATGCGTGCGCAGACCGAGCTCGCCATTGGCGATGCGGATGTCATTCTCTTTGTCATCGATTCCCGCACCGGGCTTCTTCCCGCCGACGCTCCTTTCGCCGAACTCGTCCGCAAGTCTGGCCATCCCGTGATCCTGCTCGCCAACAAGGCCGAAGGCTCCACCGGCATGCAGGGGATGTACGAGGCTTATGGTCTCGGCCTCGGCGAGCCTATCGTCTTCTCCGCCGAGCACGGCATCGGCCTCGGCGATCTCTATGACCGCCTGGCCGAACTCCTGCCCGACGCCATCGAGCGCGAGGATGAGGAGGAGGAGGATCGCGAGGGGCGCCCCGTCCAGATCGCCGTCCTCGGCCGCCCGAATGCAGGCAAGTCCACTCTCGTCAACCGCCTGCTCGGCAGCGAGCGCATGCTCGTCGGGCCGGAAGCGGGCATCACCCGCGACGCCATCACCATCGACTGGACCTGGCGCGGGCGCGCCGTGAAGCTGATCGACACGGCCGGCCTGCGCAAGCGTGCGCGCATCGACGACAAGCTCGAGAAGCTCGCGACCTCCGACGGCCTGCGTGCCATGCGCTTTGCGGAGGTGGTCATCATCCTGCTCGACGCGACGATCCCGTTCGAGAAGCAGGATCTGACCATCGTCGATCTCATCGAGCGCGAGGGCAGGGCGGCGGTGATCGGGCTCAACAAATGGGATCTCGTCGCCGACCAGCCGGGGCTGCTGAAGGAGTTGCGCGAGAAGGCGACGCGGCTGCTCCCGCAGGTCAAGGGCCTGCCGGTCGTGCCGCTGTCGGGGCTCGCGGGCGAGGGGCTCGACGGCCTGATGCAGGCGGTCTTCCGGGCGCACGACATCTGGAACACGCGCATCCCGACGGCGAAGCTCAACCAGTGGCTCGCAGGCGCGCTCGAGACCAACCCGCCGCCGGCGGTGTCGGGCCGGCGCATCAAGATCCGCTACATGACGCAGGTGAAAGCCCGCCCGCCCCACTTCGCCTTCTTCGGCAACCAGCTGAACCAGCTGCCGAAATCCTATACGCGCTACCTGGTCAACACCTTGCGCGAATCCTTCGACCTGCAGGGCGTGCCGATCCGGCTGTCGCTGCGCTCGGGCAAGAACCCGTTCGATACGGACCGGGACGAGTAACCGCTCAAGTCGCCCGCTGCGAGGACATCTCGGCCGCCTTCTTGCGGGCGAGGCCGAGGCGGTGTTCGCGCCAGATCACGAAGATCCCGGCCGCGATGACGATGGCCGCGCCAATCAGCACCACCGCTTCCGGCAATTGCCCGAAGACGAACCAACCGAGCAGCACGGCCCAGATCATCGTGGTGTATTCGAAAGGCGCGATGAGCGAGGCGTCGCCGTAGCGATAGCTCTGCGTCAGCAGGATCTGCCCGACGCCGCCGAGGATGCCGATGGTGACGAGGATGGCGAAGTCCCAGAGGTCCGGCATCGTCCAACCGAAGACGATGCTGGCGAGCCCGATGATCGTGGCAAACAACGAGAAATAGAAGACGATCGCGCCCGTGCGCTCCGTCATCGTCAGCCGCCGGACCTGGATCGTCGCGGCTGCGGTGCAGGTGGCGGCGAGCAGCCCGAGCATCGCCCCCGTCGCCCGGCCTTCATTCGCGACGTCCGGCCCCGCGACCCCCAGATGCGGCGTCAACATGATGATCACGCCGATGAAGCCGATCGCGACAGCGCTCCAGCGATAGGCGCGCACGGTCTCCTTCAGCAACAGGGCCGCGAGCACGACGACCATGAGCGGCGCGGCATAGCCGATCGCCACAGCGTCCGAGAGCGGCAGGTATGAGAGCGCCATGAAGCCGGCGATCATGCCGGTGCTGCCGATGACGCTGCGAAGCAGATGTCCCTTGAGGTTGTTCGTCCGGACCACGTTGATCAGGCTGTCGCTGAACGCCATCCAGACGACGAGCGGCAGGATTGCGAAGGCCGAGCGAAAGAAGATCAGTTGCCCGACAGGATAGCGCACGCTGACATACTTGATCGTCGCCGCCATCAGGGTGAAGGCGAACGCGGAGAGGACCTTGAGGAGAATGCCGACGAGGGGCTGCACGGGGGATGTCCGGGGTTTTTCTTCCGCCCAGAATGAACACGGAACGCGTGGCGACAGAAGAGCTTTCCTCGCACCCTCAGGTGCGCACCCAGCGCATGCGACAACCGTCATCAAACTGCAACAGCAAATCGCGAAACCTTTGCAAAGGTTGATTGAAGAGGATTCGCGCAATGGCCAGAGACCAGACCGCCCGTCGCGTCCGCACGCTGTTCCTCTCGGATCTGCATCTCGGGACCAGGGGATGCCAGGCGGACCTGCTGCTCGAGTTCCTGCGGCATTACGATGCCGATACGATCTATCTCGTCGGCGACATCATCGACGGCTGGCGGCTTAAATCGGGCTGGTACTGGCCGCAGGCGCACAACGACGTGGTCCAGAAGCTGCTGCGCAAGGTGCGCAAGGGAGCGCGGCTGATCTACGTCCCCGGCAATCACGACGAATTCCTGCGCGACTACGTCGGCAGCAACTTCGGCGGCATCGAGATCTGCGAGCGCGCCATTCACGAGACCGCGGACGGGCGGCGGTTGCTCGTGATGCATGGCGACGAGTTCGACATGGTGATGAAGCACGCCCGCTGGCTCGCCTATCTGGGCGATGGCGCCTACACCGTCGCGCTCTTCCTCAACACGCATCTCAACGTCGTGCGCAGGCGGCTGGGGCTGACCTACTGGTCCCTCTCCGCCTGGGCCAAGGGGCGCGTGAAGAACGCAGTGAACTTCATCAGCCAGTTCGAAGAATTTCTGGTGACGGAGGCCCTGCGCAACGAGGCCGACGGCGTGGTTTGCGGGCATATCCATCACGCGGCGCGCACCGACATCAAGGGTGTGAACTATCTCAACACCGGCGACTGGGTCGAATCCTGCACCGCGATCGTCGAGCACTACGACGGGGAACTGGAACTGGTGCGCTGGACGGAAGAGCGCGAGCGGCTGAGGCCCTCGGGCCGGCTCGCGGAGGTGCTGCCGCTGCAGATCGAGGCCGAGCGAGAGGGTGAGGCGCAAACTCCCCGCAAGCGGAAGTCGAAGAGAGCGGTGGCGTGATGCGTCTCCTCATCGCGACGGATGCCTGGCGGCCGCAGATCAACGGGGTGGTGCGGTCGCTGGAGCAAATGGCGGCGCATGCGGACGCGTTCGGCGTCGAGACCGCCTTCCTGACGCCGCTCGATTTCCCGTCGATCCCGATGCCAACCTACCCCGAAATTCGGCTCTCGCTCGCCTATCCGCGAAATCTCGCCCGGCGGATCGATGCTCTCGCCCCCACCCACATCCACATCGCTACCGAGGGCCCGATCGGGTTTGCGGTGCGCAGCGTCTGCCTTTCGCGGGGCCTGCCCTACACCACGAGCTATCACACCCGCTTCCCGGAATACGTGGCGGCGCGGGCGCGCATCCCGCAGGAGTGGACCTACAGCGTGATCCGCCGCTTTCACAATGCCGGATGCGGGATGATGGTCAGCACGCCCTCGCTGGAGCGCGAGTTGGCGGGAAGGGGGTTTGCGAAGCTCATGCGCTGGACGCGCGGCGTCGATACACAGCTGTTTCGCCCGCGCCGGCAATCGGTGCTGGATTGCAAGGGGCCGGTTTTCCTGACGGTGGCCCGGCTGGCGGTCGAGAAGAACCTCGAGGCGTTTCTGTCCCTCGATCTCCCCGGGACGAAGGTCGTCGTCGGCGATGGCCCTGCGCGGGCCCAGCTGGAGCGGATCGACCCGCATGCGCGCTTTCTCGGCGCGTTGACGGGCGAGACGCTGGCGCAGGTCTATGCTTCGGCGGATGTCTTCGTCTTCCCGAGCCTCACCGACACCTTCGGCATCGTGATGCTGGAAGCACTCGCCTCCGGGCTCCCGATCGCCGCTTTCCCCGTGACCGGCCCGCTCGACGTGGTGGACGCGTCGGGCTGCGGCGTCCTCGACGGCGATCTGAGGGTGGCGGCTCTGGCGGCGCTCGACATCCCCAGCGCGCGCTGCCGGGCCTATGGTGAAGGGTTCACGTGGCGGGAAAGCGCGCGGCAGTTCTTTGCGAATGTCGTCGAAGCCAATGGCAGCGCGACGCGCGCCCTGCCGCTTCCCCTCGCCGTCACGTGAAGCGGCGGAGTTTCTCGCCGACGTCGAGAGCGTCGAGTTCGGCGAGTGCTCCGTCCTCATCGTCGATGATGAACTTCGCCTCGGTCGCTTCGGCCTCGGGCACTTCAGGCTTGGACGCGTTGACTACGAGCATCGCGGCTTCAGGCAAACTCAACTCGGTATCGCCTCTCGCCCACGAGAGCTCTTCTGCGGCGGGCGCGACCACCGTCAGGGGAGCCGGAGAAGCCGTCTTCATGTCGATGAAGTGGGGATCGATCTGGGCATCGACGTCGAAGAAATACGCATCGGCGGCCGAGACCTCGTCCTTCGCAGGCGCGCCAGCGCTCGCCTTCTCGACGATGAACGTGTCGACATCCGCCTGACTGAGGCCATTGAAGACGTCCAGGCTCTCGGTCAGGTCGGGCTGTGGTCGTTTGTCATCGTCTTCCGCCGCGCCCCAGATCTCGATCATCGCATCGATGCGGCCCTCGAGGTAGCGCAGCGTGTTGACGATGCGGCTCGTGCGCTGGGCGGTGAGATCCTGGAACGAGCAGGCGGTGTAGATATCGGTCGCGCGACGGTCGAGCTCGTCGCACATCGGCTCGTCGGCGCCCTGCTCGCGCAGCGTCCAGGCGGCCTCCTGCACGTGCTCGGCGGCTTCGAGGATATCGGAGGTGGCGCGCTCCGTGGTGCGCACGATCGCGTCCAACGCCTCGGAGGCGACGTTGAGCTCGCTCGTCTCGGCTCCCTGCGGGCGAATCGAGGCGATCTCCGCCTTCGTCTTCGCGATCGCCTTGGCCATTTCCGTGAGATCGAATCGCAGGCGATCCATCTCCTGCGTCTCGCGCTCCTCCTTGACGATCGATTCGATTCGCCCGATCGCGGTGAGCAGGATTTCGGTATCGGCGCTGCGGTTGCGGCGCGCATATTCCGCGAGGAACCAGCGGCCGCGGGCCGTCTCCATGACGGCACCTTCGATCGCTTCGTAGTCGGCCTCCGGGACCGTCGAGAGGGCTCTTGACTCGCTCATGCGGATATCACCACGCCTTCTTGTCGATTCGGGATACAACGCTGTTGTCGTTTGCTATATGTCCCCCAAAAGTTCTTTACCTCACCTTAAGAACAGTCGTTATTGCGAGTTAACGGACCCACGGACCCCGCGCGCGGGATATGAAAACCCTTCCTCTTCAAAGGTCTACGCTGGATGTTTTCGAGTACGGCGTTTCGGCTTTCCGCGCTGAGCGCCTCGATCTTCGCGCTGATCGGCGTCTACATGCCGTTCTTCCCCGTCTGGCTCGAGCAACGGGGGCTCGACGGGGCGACGATCGGGGTGATTCTCGCCGTTCCGATCGTGGTGCGCATCGTGGTGACGGCGCCTCTCGTCGGCCTGACGGAGCGGGGGGTCGATGCGCGGGTGCTGCTTTGCGTCGCGCAGGTCTGCCTCGCTGGCATCTACCTGGCGCTGCTCGGAGTCGACGGGGCGCTCGCGATCGCGATCATCGTCGCCTGCGCGGCGGTGGCGCAGGCGGCCCTCGTGCCGACCTCGGATCTCGTCACGACCGACGCCGTGCGCGAGGATTCGCGCCTGAGCTACGGCTCGATCAGGCTCTGGGGCTCGATTTCCTTCCTCGTCTGCTCGGTGGGTGCGGGCTATCTGCTCGCCTACGCACCCGCGAATGCGGTGATCGTCGCGCTGAGCGGATTGGCGCTCCTTTCCGCGGCCGTTTCGCTCGGCGTGCCGGTCAATCCGGCTGCGCGTGCCGACGCGTCGGTGAAACGCCCGAAGGTGAGGCTTCCGCCGGCGCTCCTCTGGATGATCGCGGGCGCGGCCTTGATCCAGTCGAGCCATTCCGCAATCTATGGCTTCGGCTCCATCCTCTGGCGGGGACAGGGTTTCCCGGAGCCCGCGATCGGATTTCTGTGGGCGATCGGCGTCGTTGCCGAGATCGCGCTGTTCTGGCTGATCGGGCGGGGTTTCGGGCGGCAACTGAGCGGCGTGAGCCTGATGGTGATCGCGGCGGTCGCCGCCATGGTGCGCTTTGCGGGGCTCGCCTTCGAGCCCGGCCTGCCGATGACGCTCCTGCTCCAGTCGCTCCACGGCCTGAGCTTCGGGGCGGCGCATCTCGGCATCATGGCCGCGCTGACCACGCTTTCGCCGGCTGGAGGCCGCGGACGGGCGCAGGGGCTGTTTGCCGCCGGCATGGCGATGGCGATGGCGAGCGTGATGGTGACGAGCGGCTGGCTCTACCAGTCGCTCGGGCCCTACATCTTTCTCGTCATGGTTCCCGTCGCGGGTACCGGCGCGATCTGCGTGCTCGTCGCCTCACTGCGATTGAGGGCTCAGCCCCAGAGTTCGGGCGCTGGCGGATAAACCAACCCGTCCTCGTAGCGCAGGGCGTGTTCGCGGTCCTCGGCGAGGAGGAGCGGGCCGTCGAGATCGACGAAACGGGCCTGGGCCGTCAGCAGCATGGCCGGAGCCATCGCCAGCGACGTGCCCAGCATGCAGCCGATGAAGATCCCGAAGCCGCGCTTCTGCGCATCCTCCGCCATGGCGAGCGCTTCCGTGAGGCCGCCGGTCTTGTCGAGCTTGATGTTGACGACGTCGTAGAGACCGACAAGGCGCTCCAGGCTCGAGCGATCATGCGCGCTCTCGTCGGCGCATAGCGGCACCCGGCGCACGACGTTGCGGACAGCTTCGTCGTGATCTGCGTGCAGGGGCTGCTCGACGAGGGCGAACCCCGCATCGGCGCAGGCATCCACGTAGCGCTGCAGGTCGGCTGCGGGCCAGCCCTCGTTCGCATCGGCCACGAGGGTCGTGTCGGGTGCGGCCCGGCGGACTGCGGCGATGCGCTCGAGATCGCCTTCGGGCGCGCCGAGCTTGATCTTGAGGATGGGTCGCGAGGCGGCCTTCGCGGCTGCGGCCGCCATCTTCTCGGGCGTGTCGAGGCTGATCGTGAAGGCGGTCGTCGCGGGGCGCACGCGATCGAGCCCGGCGGTGACGTGGGCTGGGATGCCGGAGAGCTTGGCGTCGAGATCCCACAGGGCGCAGTCGAGGGCGTTGCGGGCGGCGCCTGCGGGGAGTGCGTCCTGGAGTGCGAAGCGATCCGCACCGCCCTCGATCAGCGCGCGCGCCTGCTCGATGCTGGCCGCGACACCCTCGACAGTCTCGCCATAGCGGCGATACGGGACGCATTCGCCGCGTCCCGTGCGACCGTCCTGCACGATCGTCACCGTGACCACCTCCGCTTCCGTGCGCGAGCCGCGCGAGATCGTAAAGGTGCCGGCGATCCTGAAGGATTCGATGGCGATTTTCATAGTCCGCTTCATGCTCGTCAACACTCCGTTAATTAATCGGCCTCGACTCGGTGCGTGGGTACAGGCTATCACCATTGCCGACCGCGACCAGATCGAGGATTCGTTTGTCTGTGCCGTCCGATACCCTAGCCGATGATGAAAATCTTCACGAGCCCGCTCTCGATTCGAGTGGGGAGGGTGCGCCTTCTGCCGAGGGAATTCTGCGGGCGCGCGGCGAGTGGACGGCGGTGCGCGCTGCCGCGGTCGAACGCGCTGTCCTGCAATTGGATCTGACCGCCGCCAGCGGGCGCGAGATCGTCATCGACCTGTCGGATCTGACCAGGCTCGACACGCTGGGCGCGCTCGTTCTTTCGCAACTGCGCGGCGACATCGAGAAGAGCGGCGGCAAGGTCGCCTTCGCCAATGAGCGTGAAGAGCATCGCATTCTTCTGAAGGAGGTTTCGGGGCGCAATGCGCAGGCCGTCCCCGAGAGGCCGACGTCCCGCTTCGTCAATCTGCTGGCAGATGTCGGTGGCACGATGGTGATGAGCGGCCGCGACATCGTGGCCGGCATCGCCTTTCTCGGCGAGGTGTTTGCCGCGGTCGGGAGGATCATCCTCAATCCGCGCCGCTTCCGTGGGACGGCGCTGGTGAATCAGATCGAGTATGTCGCCCTGCGCGGCGTGCCGATCATCACGCTGATCTCGTTTCTCGTCGGCGCGATCATTGCCCAGCAGAGCATCTTCCAGCTCCAGCGCTTCGGTGCGACGACGTTCGTCGTCGACCTCGTGGGCATCCTCGTCCTGCGCGAACTGGGCGTGCTGTTGACGTCGATCATGGTCGCGGGGCGGTCCGGCTCGGCGTTCACGGCCGAGATCGGCTCCATGAAGATGCGCGAGGAGATCGATGCGCTGCGCGTGATGGGGCTCGATCCCATCGAGGTGCTGATCGTGCCGCGGCTTCTGGCCCTCGTCATCGGTCTGCCGCTCCTGACATTCCTCGCCTCACTTTCGGCGCTGTTCGGAGCCCTTCTCGTTGCGTGGATCTATGGCGGGATCGGTCCTGACGTGTTCATCTCCCGCCTGCGGGACGCGATCGCCCTCAACACCTTCTTCGTCGGCCTGATCAAGGCGCCCTTCATGGCAATGGTCATCGGGGTGATCGCCTGTATCGAGGGCATGGCGGTGAAAGGCTCGGCGGAATCGCTCGGGCGTCAGGTGACCTCGTCCGTGGTCAAGGCAATCTTCATGGTGATCGTGATGGACGGCCTATTCGCCATATTCTTTGCAGCGATTGATTACTGATGGAACCGATGCCGCAAGCGCTCGACATCACCGCGACCGATCAGGTCAATCCGCAAGCGCGCGACGTGATCATCCGCGTGCGGGGCCTCGAGATCGGCTTCGGCACCAAGACCATCATGAAGAACCTCGATCTCGACGTCTATCGGGGTGAGATCCTCGGCTTCGTCGGAGGCTCGGGCACGGGGAAGTCCGTGCTTGCCCGGGCGATCCTCGGCCTGCTCGAGAAGCGGGCGGGCACGATCGAGGTCTTCGGGACTCTTCTCGACAATCTCAGCCCGGAGCAGCGGCGCGCGGTGGAGCGCCGCTGGGGCGTGCTGTTCCAGCAAGGCGCGCTGTTCTCGGCGCTGACCGTGAAGCAGAATGTCCAGGTGCCGATGCGCGAGCATCTCGACCTGCCCGAACGGCTGATGGACGATCTCGCCATGTTGAAGATCGACATGGTGGGCCTGAAGCCCGATGCGGCGGACAAGTTCCCCTCGGAGCTCTCCGGCGGCATGATCAAGCGCGCGGCGCTGGCGCGTGCGCTGGCGCTCGATCCGGAAATCCTCTTCCTCGACGAGCCGACCTCCGGTCTCGATCCGATCGGGGCGGCGGAGTTCGACGATCTGATTGCGACCTTGCAGCGCACACTCGGACTGACCGTGTACATGGTGACTCACGACCTCGATAGCCTATACACCGTATGCGACCGAATCGCGGCTCTGGCGGACGGGCACATCGCTGCAGCCGGGACCATCGAGGAAATGCTGGCCTCGGATCACCCATGGGTCAGATCGTATTTCCATGGTAAACGTGCGCGCGCAGTAGCCGCAGTCGAGGATTGAGGGACGATTCGAAGATGGAGACCCGCGCCAACTACGCCCTCATCGGCCTGTTTACCCTGCTCGTCGTCGCAGCCGGCTTCTTCTTCGTCTACTGGTTTGCCGTGAGCGAGACCGGGCAGGCGAGGCGTGAGCTTCGGATTATCTTCGAGGGATCCGTTGCGGGCTTGTCGCGCGGCTCGGCGGTCAACTTCAACGGCTTGCGGGTCGGGGAGGTTGCGCAGTTGAGGATCGATACGGATGATCCGGGGAAAGTGATCGGCCGGATCCTCATCGACGCAAACACCCCCGTGCGCGCCGATACGAGCGCGCGCCTCGAGTACCAGGGGCTCACGGGCATAGCTCAGGTGTCGCTTACCGGCGGATCACCTGCCGCGCCGATCCTTGCGGCCGCAGAGGGTGAGCCGACGCCGACTATCGTGGCCGAGCCTTCGGATTTCCAGGATCTGATCGAGAGCGCCCGCAATATCGCACGCGCCACCGCCGACACGCTGGAACGGGTCAATCGTCTCGTCGACCAGAACGACGAAACGATAACGGCGACCGTGCGCAACGTGGAGCAGTTCTCCCGGGCGCTCAGCGACAACGCTCCCGCCATCGACAGCTTCCTCGGCCAGGTCGGCGAGGCTGCGGAGCGAATCGGGCCGCTGGCGGATTCGCTGGACGAGCTGTCCCGCAACATGAACACGATCGTCGCCGCCGTCGATCCGCAGACGGTTGCCGATACTGTTCGCAACGTCGAGAGCTTCACCCAGACGCTCGCCGACAGCCGCGATGCGCTCAATCAGATCTTCGCCGATACCGGCGCGCTGACGCAGCGCCTCAACGAGACCTCGATCAAGCTGGAATCGACCCTCGACGACGTAAGCCTCGCCGTCCGCGCCGTGGATGCCGACAGGATCAATGCCACGATCGCGAATGTCGAGACCTTCTCGCAGACCTTGGCCGAAAACCGTGACAACATCACCAACGTGCTCGCCGGCGCGGCGACGCTCACGGAGAACCTGGCGACGACATCGACGAAGATCGACACGGCGATCGACGAGGTCACGCGGTTGGTCGCCGCAGTCGATCCCGATACGATCGCCGCCAGCCTCGGCAACGTGGAGAGCTTCACGCAGACGCTTGCCGACAGCCGCGACGCCGTGGGGCAGATCCTCGCCGACGCCACATCGTTGACGCAGCGCCTGAACGAATCCTCGGTAAAGCTCGACGCCACACTCGACGATGTCGGGGCGGCAGTGCGCGCCGTCGACGCAGACCGGATCAACACCACCATCGCCAATGTCGAGAGCTTCTCGCAGGCGCTCGCGGAGAACCGCGAGAATATCGACAGCGTTATCGCCGGCGCTGCGACGTTGACCCAGAACCTCAACGCCACCTCGGTTCGCGTCGATGCAGCCATCGCCGATGTCAGCCGCGTGCTCGCCGCCGTCGACGACGAGCAACTCGCGGCGACGCTCGCGAGCGTTGACGCCTTCAGCCGGACCTTGTCCGACAGCCGCCAGAACGTTGCGGACTTCCTGCAGGGCGCGTCCGACGCGGCGCGCGCCATCGATCCAGCCAAGATCGCCAACACTGTCGATGGGGTGGAGCGCTTCGCGGCGGCGCTTGGCGGCAGCGGCATGAACTTCGAGCAGTTCATCGCCTCAGCGGCTGAAGTGACGGAGAGCCTCACGGGGACGGTGACCGGGATCAACCAGGTCCTGGCCGACGTCAGCGGCGTCGTCAGCGCCGTGGACGACCAGCAGCTTGCCGCGACGCTCGCCAACGTCGAGGCCTTCAGCCGGACGCTGTCGGACAACCGCGAGAACTTCAACACGATCCTGTCCGATATCTCGGGCGTGGTCGGCGCGATCGACCCGACGCGTATCGCGAGCGCGATCGAGAGTGCCGAGCAGTTCACGAGGGCGCTCGGCGATCGCAGTGCCGATACGGAGGAGATCATCGCCAACGCGGTGTCGCTGACGGCGAAGCTCAACGAATCGGCCGATCGCATCGACGGCGTGCTGCAGGCGGCGGAGAATTTCCTCGGGACGGCGACTGACGAGGTCGGGAACGGGCTGTTCGACGACATCCGCGACGCCGTTGCCGCCATCCGCGTTCTGGCGGAAAACCTCGATACCCGCACCGGCGAGATCACGACCGGGATCAACCGCTTCACCGGGCCGGGGCTGCAGGAGTACCGGGCGCTCGCGGATGACGGGCGGCGCACCCTGGAGGAGATCAGCCGGGCCGTTCGCAGCCTGGAGCGTAATCCCCAGCAGCTTCTCTTCGGCGGACAACCCTCGGTTCCCGAATACCGTGAGCGGCGTTGACGGAATGCGTAATGACAGTTCAGATGGGAACAACGACGTAAATTGTCATGGTTTGGGGGGCAAGGTCTTGGTTTCAACACGCGCGCAGTGGCGCTCGATCGCTCGCCCGCTCACTGTTGCGGCAGCACTTTCCGGTGCGCTCGCCCTCGCGGGCTGCGCCGGGCCCGCCGCGCTGACGACATTCACGCTGTCGGCGCCCGAGCAACCCGTGACCGGACCGATGCGGCTGCCGGGATTGCTCCTCATCGCCCAACCGACGGCCATCCAGCTTCTATCGACGGATCGGATCGTCGTGCGGGATCAAGGCGGATCGCTCAGCTATCTGCCGGGCGTGCAATGGGCGGATCAGCTTCCCGCGCTCATCCAGTCCCGGATGGTCGCGACCTTCGAGAACACCTCGCGCCTCGGCAGCGTCAGCCGCCCCGGCGATAGGGTGACCCCCGATTTTCAGCTGAACGTCGAGATTCGCCGGTTCGAGATCGATGCGACGACCGGCCAGGCGGTGGTGGAGTTGTCGGTGCGCGCAGTCAATGAGGCGACGGGGCAGATCGCCCAGGCGCGCGTCTTCCGCGCAGGGGTTCCGATCGCGGCGATCGACGGCGGCTCGGCTGTTGCGGGGCTCGATCTGGCGCTGTCCGAGGTGATGCTCGAGATCGTCAGATGGACCGGCTCGCGCGGTGGAGCGCAAGCGGTCAGCTGAACGGGCAGGGTATCATCCGACGGAGACGACCTGCGCCTCGATCGCGGCGCGCAGGCGCTCGGGATCGCAGGAAAACACCGCGTTCGGCGTTCCCGCCGCGGCCCAGACGAGATCGAACGCCAGCAGATCCTCGTCGACGAAGGTTCGCAGCGGCGTCGCGTGCCCGAACGGCGGGATGCCTCCGATGGCGAACCCAGTGACTTCGCGCACGTGATCGGCGCGCGGGCGCTCCAGCGCTTCCCCGAGCGCAACTGCTACGCCCGTCTCGTTCACGCGGTTTTTCCCGCTGACGAGAAGCAGGTAGTTTCTCCCGCTTTCCGCGCCTTTGAACACCAGCGCCTTCACGATCTGCGCCACGTCGCAACCGCAGGCGCTTGCCGCTTCCTCCGCCGTGCGCGTGGGCTGCGTCATGATCTTGATGTCGATGGGCAGCGACAACGCGCTCGCGGCATCGCGGACCCGTAACACTGCCGCCGGAAAGTCACCGGTCACGGCGCGTGTTTCCCGCGCTTGAGCGATGCGCGAATGCCGCCGCTCTTCTTCGCCAGCGAGACCGGCTCGATGAGTCCGATCGAGCCGTCCCCGAGCAGCCCGCGCAGCTGCGCCTCGATGACGAACCTGTCCTCCTTCACGGCGATGTCGAACAGATAATAGGCCGCCCGGTGGGTGATCGTTCCGCCGCGGGAGGAGGCCGAGGGGGCGCCGACGACGGGGGTCATGCCATTCGGCCCGGGGATCGTCGCGACGGAGCCGATGTGGTTATGCCCGTGGAGCACGAGTTCCGCGCCGACGCGGGCGATCATCGCCTCGAACTTTCGCGCATCGGTGAGATTGCGCCCTGCGGAAGCACCTGCGACGTGGGGCGGGTGGTGGATCATGACGACCCGGCACAGGCCTTCCTCGCCGAGTTCCGCGAGGATCTGCTCGGCAGCTGCGAGCTGCGCCCGCCCCATGCGACCGCTCGCGACGAAGGGGGCCGTCGGAATCGCAGACGACAGCCCGATCAGCGCCACATGGCCGCGCCGGCGTACATAGGGGAACTTCCCCGTCCGCCCGTCGTCATGCGAGGTCCATGGCCCGCAGACCTTGAGCAGTCCTTCAAGCGCGCCCTGGATATAGGCGTCATGGTTGCCGGGCACGAAGCTTACCCGATCCGGCTCGCCGAGGCCCGCAAGAAAGACCCTCGCGGTTTCCCACTCCTCCGGCAGCCCGATATTGGCGACGTCGCCCGTGCAGGCGATGTGATCGGGGTTCTGGTCGTGGATGTCGGTGACGAGGGCTGCGAGCAGCTCCATGTCGTGCGACTTGTCCCGGCCGCGACGCCAGTTGAGATAGCCGGTCAGCCGCTTGCCCAGCAGTTCGCGCAAGCGCGGGCGGGGCAGGGGACCGACATGGGGGTCGGTGAGGTGAGCTATTCGAAACATCAGATGAGCAACGCCATGGTGGCGGGAGAGTTCGCGCGTTGTGCACGATACGTCAAGACGGTGCGTCGCCTCAGGGTATCTTTTTGCTTGCGGAGGGTGCATTTTCCCAGCCGATTCCAGATCGGAGCGTTTGCTTGCACACCATCCTGCGAAACCCGCTGCACATGTACTGGCGCATGACGCGCGGCCTCACGCTCGGCGTGCGCGCGATCGTCGTCGGTGACGATGAGCGCGTTTTCCTCGTGCGCCACACCTATACCAGCGGATGGCACTTCCCCGGTGGCGGGGTCGAGCCCGGCGAGAGCGCGCTCGATGCGCTCAAGCGTGAATTGCGGGAAGAGGCGGGCATCGAGGCGCTCGGGGAGCCTCGCCTGCACGGCGTCTTCTTCAACCGGTCGGTCTCCGTGCGGGATCACGTTCTCGTCTATCGAATCGAGGCGTTCGACATGGCCAGCGCCAAGGCGCCGGATCTTGAGATCGCAGAGACGGGCTTCTTCCCGCTCGCAGCGCCGCCCACTGATACCAATCCCGGCACGCTCCGGCGCCTGCGGGAAATCGCGGGCCAGGCCGCCGTTTCCGCCGAGTGGTGAGCACGAGCGCCGTTGCATGCCGTTCCCGCGCCTGCTATGCGACATCCGCGCCCGATCGGGCGCGAGCGGAGCGATGCCTGTGATCCATGTCTTGCTGAAGGCGCGACGACGAGCCGGTTGAGAATTCTCGACCCGCCATCAACGCTGCTCGCCTTCGGAAGGTCTCGCCGATGACCGATCTCTCCCTGTCAATCCGCCCCGAACTCCATAGCGACGGGGAGGCCATCGAACGCCTCCACGAGCGCGCCTTCGGCCCCGGTCGCTTCGCGCGCACGGCCTTTCGCCTGCGCGAGGGCGGATCGCACGACTTCACGCTCTCCTTTACCGCGACCGTCGGCACGCTGCTCGTCGGATCGGTTCGCCTCTCGCCGATCTGGGCGGGCGAGATCCGCGCCCTCGTCCTCGGGCCGCTGACCGTCGAGCCGGCGTTCAAGGCTCGCGGCATCGGCGCGGCGTTGATGACGCGCGCACTGGAGGCGGCGCGCGAGGCGGGGCACGCACTCGTCCTGCTCGTGGGCGATGAGCCATACTATGTGAGATTCGGCTTCCGGACGATCCCGCCCGGACAGCTGCGCCTGCCGGGCCCGGTCGATCCAGGCCGCTTCCTCGCCTGCGAATTGACCGAAGGGGCGCTCGCAAAGGCGCGTGGGCCGGTGACGCCGCGGCGTGCTTGAGGGTGCACGGCGGCTTGCGGCGGTGTAGGATTGAGGCATGCGGCTGCGGATCGCCACCTTCAACGTCGAGAATCTCGTCTCGCGCAACATCTACGGCCCGAAAGCCCGGCCGCAGACTGCGCCTGCGCTCTCGCTTTTCGATTTCGCCGATCCGGTGATGCGCGAACAGGCGCAGGCCTCCGTGGCGGTTAGCCTCGAGGACGACGACCGCCAGGCGACGGCACTCGCCATCGCCGAGACGCGCGCGGATATCCTGGCGCTGCAGGAGGTCGACAATCTCGGCATCCTCGCGCCATTTCTTTCGAACTACGTGCATGCAGTTTCCGATGTCCGCTACGGCCATCTCCGGCTGATCAGCGGTAACGATCCGCGCGGGATCGACTGCGCCTTTGCCGCGCGCAAGGGGCTCGTGGCGGACGAGAAGGCCGTCTCCGCGCGCTCCTGGCACGAGGCTACATTCGGGGAACTCGGCGTCTACGAGGAGGGGCTCTCCGCCTTCAGGATCACCCCGGACGATCTGGTCTTCAATCGTGACTGCCTCGAAATCGGGCTCGATCTCGGCGATCGGACGCTGACGCTCTTCATCTGCCACCTGAAATCCATGGGCTTCGCCCCGGATGGCCGGAACGCCACGCGTATCCTGCGCAACGCCGAGACGCGCGCCGTGCGGCGTATCGTAGAGCGGCGGTTCGGCGAGGGCTGGCGGGAGGCTAACTGGGTCATCGCGGGCGATTTCAACGACTACCGCTATCGCGTGGGACCCTGCGGCGTGATCGAGGACACGCTCCCGAGCGGCATCGACGTGCTGTTTGACGATTTCGCCGTCGATGCGACGGCGGGCCTGCCGCGCGAGGATCGCTGGACCCTGTATCACCGCGACCTCGTCGATGGCGCATTGATCGAGCAGCATGTGCAGCTCGACTATATCATGCTCTCGCCGGCGCTTTCTGCAGCCAATCCCGAACCGAAGCCCGAGATTATCCGGCGCGGCCTAGGCTACCGCGCGCCGCTCGACCCGGCGCATCCCGACCGCTCGATCGGCTATCTCGCAACCCGCGCCGATCGCTATCCGCGCGTCGGCTGGGAGCGTCCGCAGGCGAGCGATCACTGTCCGGTCGTGGTCGAGCTGGAAATTCCCCGGCATCGGGCGTGACGGACGTGGCGGCACGGAGTAGGCTCGCCGAAACCGAGATACCCAGTCCGGAGAAACTGAAAATGACTCGTCGTTACGTCGTGCTCGATGTCTTCACCGATCGCCCGCTGACGGGCAACGGGCTCGCCGTGGTGCTTGATTCGCAAGGCCTCGACGATGGCGCGATGCAGGCGATCGCGCGGGAGTTCAACCTCTCGGAGACGGTGTTCGTGCTGCCGCCGGAAACGGAGCGGCACAAGGCCCGCTTGCGGATATTCACCCCCGGTCGCGAGCTCCCGTTCGCCGGGCATCCGACGATCGGCACGGCGGTCCTGCTCGCGCTCGACAGCGATGGCGGAGTCGCAGCGCAGGCGTTTGGGCTGGAAGAACGCGTCGGCGTCGTCTCCTGCGTCGCCGAGCGGCTCGGGGAGAGGCGCGGGCGGGCGCGCTTCAAGCTGCCGCGCTTGCCGGAATTCTGGGGCGAGGGTCGCGACATCGCCGCGATCGCCGAAGCGCTGGAAATCGACGCCGCCGACATCGGTTTCGACAAGCACCGTCCGAGCCAGCATTCGGCCGGCGTGCCGTTTGATTTCGTCCCGATACGGTCGCTCGAGGCGATTCGCCGGGCAAGGCCCGGGGCGACGTTTGGAGAGGTCTTTGGCGGAGACGGGCATGTCGCGGCCTATCTCTACACCAGCGAGACGATCGAGTCGGATCATTCGTTCCACGCACGCATGTTCGCCCCCGGAATGGGCCTGGGCGAGGATCCCGCCACCGGATCCGCAGCTGCCGCATTCGCCGGCGTTCTCATGCAGTTCCAGCCGATGGGGGCGGGGACGCACGACGTGATCATCGAGCAGGGCTACGAGATGGGCCGCCCGAGCCTCATCGCGCTGCAGCTCGACATCGAGAACGGCAAGCTGGTCTCGGGCGAGATCGGCGGAGAGGCCGTGATCATCGCGCGGGGCGAGTTATACGCGTGAGCGGCGAGGTGCACGTCGTCCGCCTTAGGGGGGTAGAGGCGCGGTTTGCCGCGTACGAATGGCCGTGGGCAAGGGAGAACGCCCGGCAGATCGAAGAGCTCTGGGTGCAGGAAGTGGCCCGCAAGCCAAAGTTGTTCAACGGGACGGTGCTTCTGGCCAGAGATGTCGAGATCGTCGGGGAGACGCTGCGGGCGAGCTACTTCCCCGTCCGGTTCGATGCCTTTCTCGCCTTCAGATCGCTCGGCTATCCCCAGCCCGCGATCGTGAATGGCTTTGCGCTCGCAGCGCTCCACGATGCCGATGGTGCGTTTCTGCTTGGAGAGATGGGCGGGCATACCGCGAATGCCGGCCGCGCGTTCTTTCCCGGCGGCACGCCGGACATGTCGGATGTCTGCGACGGCGAGCGTGTCGATCTCGCGGGTTCGGCGTTGCGGGAACTCGTCGAGGAAACAGCGATGGAGCCCGGCGATTTCGAGGTGATGGACGAATGGCACATGGTACGCGACGGTTCCATCATGGCGCTGATGCGGCCAATTAGGCTCGCGCGCCCGGCGAACGAAGCTGCCCGTCGGCTGGAGGCGGCCATCGCTGAGCAGGACGACCCTGAGCTGTCGGGAGCCGTCGTCGTTGCCCGGCCCGAGGATGCGAACGATCCACGCATCCCCCGTTTCATGCGCTCCTACATGCTCTGGCGCATGGCTGCAGCCTGAAGAGCCGGGGCGCGGCCTCACTCGATCTCGAATGCGGCGTCGGTCGGGTTCTCTTCCGAGAGATGAAAGACGACGTACTCCCCCACCATCTCACCGAAGATGTGATAGCGGGCACCCGACGCGTTGGATCTGACCTTGGCGCTGACCGAGCCGTTGGCAAGCCCTTGCCCGAGATAGGCCCAGAGCGTTTCGTCGGCAAAGATCGGCGAGGCACGGATCTGGAGGTTGTCGCGCGCATGCTCGAACACGCCGGTCACCTTGCTGGCCGGATCGTTCTGTCCGATGATCCAGGCATCCTGCAGGTTTCGATGGTCGTCGTAGATCGGCGATGCGACGATGATAGCGTGCTTCGAGCGCTCGAACAGCGACCGGAAGACCGAGGCCTTGTCCTCGATCGGATGGCAGAAGAGCAGCAGCAGAACGCGCGGATCACCGTGGCTCAACCGCAACGGCAGGCAGATTCTGCCCCAGAGCATCACGTCCTGCTGAAAATCGGAGAACGACTGAAAATAGGCGAGCTCGAACCGAGCGGTGCAATGATCATAGATCTCGAACAGCTGCTCGCGCAGCCGGGTCCGCAACGCGCTGAGGTTCATGCCCTGCATCGAGAAGCCGATGCGCTCCTGCAGGTATCTGCCGTGGTGCAGGTAGGTGTAGTCGCGATCCGCCTTCATGAAAAGGATCGCGCTATCCATCAGCTTGTCGTCCGCCGTGTGCCAGAAATCCGCGAGCACCGGGTCGCGCTCGGAGCAGATCTGTAGCCATTTCGCAACCAGCGCCCCGACCGTCGGGTGCGAGACGACATTCGGTACAGTGTTGCCAAACCAGCTTCGGACTAGTGCACTCATGCTGACTCCCGTGATGGATACCGGAACACGCCGTCACTCGGGGGACAATGACCGGTGGCTTGAGCGCGACATATAAACCGCGCGTCGCCGAATGAGAAGTTAGTGGGTTCCCGCAGGGTTGACCAGCGGACAGCGGATTCGATTATTGACGAATTTGCGTCTTGTTCAAAAATCACAATCCGTTTAGATAATTGGTGTTAGGCTCTTCAGACGGGTCTGTTGCCACCATTGGGAGACGAGCCTTGGCCGCTGCCGGCTCACAGCGCGAAATTGCCAACGGCGCCGGCAAGGCGACGGCGAACACGCGCGCGCTCCCGCTCGGTCTTCTGCTTCCCGGCCTTCTCCTTATCAGCCCCTGAGGGCCGTCCGGGCGCGCGCGCCTGGGCCTTCAGGGGATCGAGAACACCGCAGGGTGCGCCTGAGACGCGCCGAAGACCTTCAAGAACGAATTCAGGATGACGAACATGGCCACCATCAACGACACGGCTGCCGCCGACCGCGTATTGATCTTCGACACCACCTTGCGCGACGGCGAGCAGTGCCCCGGCGCGACGATGACGCTGGAGGAGAAGCTCGAGATCGCCGAGATGCTCGACACGATGGGCGTCGACATCATCGAGGCCGGCTTCCCCATCGCCTCCATCGGCGATTTCGAGGCAGTCGCCGAGATCGCCCGACGCGTGAAGCGCGCCACGGTGGCCGGGCTGTCGCGCGCGGCGCACAAGGACATCGATCGCGCCGCCGAGGCTGTGCGCCATGCCGTGCGCCCGCGCATCCACACCTTCATCTCCACATCGCCCGTGCACATGAAGTTCAAGCTGCAGCTGGAGCCCGATGCGGTGCTCGATCTCGTGGTGTCATCCGTCGCCCGCGCCCGCAACCATGTCGAGGACGTGGAGTGGTCGGCGGAGGATGGGACGCGGACAGAGTTCGAATTCCTCTGCCGCTGCGTCGAGGCTGCGATCAAGGCCGGCGCCACGACGATCAACATCCCCGACACGGTTGGTTACACCACGCCGGACGAGTATTACGAGCTCTTCCGCAGCGTTCGCGAGAACGTGCCGAACTCCGACAAGGCGATCTTCTCCGTCCATTGCCACAACGATCTCGGCATGGCGGTGGCGAATTCGCTGGCGGGCATTCGCGGCGGGGCGCGGCAGGTGGAATGCACCATCAACGGCATCGGCGAGCGCGCGGGCAATGCGGCGCTGGAAGAAGTCGTGATGGCGATCAAGACGCGCGGCGACGTGCTCCCCTACGAAACGGGCATCGTCACCGAGATGCTGACCAAGGCCTCGAAGGTCGTCGCCAACGCGACCTCGTTCCCGGTGCAGTACAACAAGGCCATCGTCGGGCGGAATGCGTTTGCGCATGAGAGCGGCATCCACCAGGACGGCATGCTCAAGCACACGCAGACCTACGAGATCATGACGCCCGAATCGGTGGGTGTTTCGAAGACATCGCTCGTCATGGGCAAGCATTCCGGCCGCGCGGCCTTCCGCAACAAGCTGGAGGAGATGGGCCACACCCTTTCCGATAACCAGTTCCAAGACGTGTTCGTGCGCTTCAAGGCGCTCGCCGATCGCAAGAAGACGGTCTACGATGAGGATATCGAGGCGCTGGTCGACGAGAAGCTCGCCACCGCCCATGACCGCATCCGTATCGTCTCGCTGACCGTGATCGCCGGCACGCGCGGCCCGCAGCGCGCGACCCTCAAGCTCGATCTCGGCGGCGAAATACGCACCGAGGAGGCCGACGGCAACGGACCCGTCGATGCCGTGTTCAACGCCATCAAGGCGCTCGCCCCGCATGAAGCCGTGCTGGAGCTCTACCAGGTCCACGCCGTGACCGAGGGCACGGACGCGCAGGCCGAGGTTTCTGTCCGCCTCCACGCCAACGGCCGCTCGGTGACGGGCCGCGGTGCCGATCCCGATACGCTGGTCGCGTCCGCCAAGGCTTATCTCGTGGCGCTGAACAAGCTGCTCGCACGCGGCGAAGGCCTGCACGCGCAGCACGCGGCGGAGTAGGAGGGAGGCGGGGGCACGACAGCCACGCTCCCGCAACCCGCTCCCTCCCGTGTCATCCCCGGCGACCCGAAGGGTCGGGAAGGGGATCCGGCCGTGAGCGTCGTGCAGGCAGTCCACGGCATCGAACGTGTGGCGACCCTCACCGAATGATCCCCATCCCGGCGCTCCGCGCCGCCGGGGATCACACCAAGGGGAGAGCTGGCCGACAACTTGTCGACGCGGTTATGCGCTGACCCGTCTCCTCCCTGCCCTGAGGAGAGAAGGTACGGAACCGGGCATGCGACTAACGTGATGATACGATCTCAATGGGAGGTGTGTGCAGCCCCCCCCTCAAAACAACCCCACCACCAGCGCGATCGCGATGACCCATAGCGCCACCGCGATCATCCGCCCGCGCGTCGCAGCGGCTTCGCCGGCTCGTTCGATGGAGCTCGGGGAGAGGGAGATGCCCTTTTCCGTGTCGCGTTCGAGCTGGAGCAGGAGGCGTTCTGCGTGGATGGCGATCTGGGGGAGGCGGGTGACCATGTTGGCGAGGATGCTCACGCCACGGCCCACATCCTCGATCTTGCCGACGGGGCCGAGATTGCGCTCGATCCATTCCCGCACGACGGGCTCGGAGATGGTCCACATGTCGAGATGTGGGTCGAGATTGCGAGCGACGCCCTCGACGACGACCATGGTCTTCTGCAGCATGACGAGCTCGGTGCGGGTCTCCATGTCGAAGATCGCGGTGATCTCGAAGAGCAGCCCCAGCACGCGGGCCATGGAAATCTCGTCGGCGGGGCGCTTGTGGATCGGCTCGCCGATGGCGCGGATGGCCTGCGCGAAATCGTGGACATTGTGGCGCGCGGGCACATATCCCGCCTCGAAATGCACCTGCGCGACCTTGAGATAGTCCCGGTTGATGAAGCCGAGCAGGATTTCGGCGAGGAACCGGCGCTCGGGGATGCCGAGGCGGCCCATGATGCCCGCATCGATGGCGACGAGGCGGCCCTGCGGATCGACGAACAGATTGCCTGGGTGCATGTCGGCGTGGAAGAAGCCGTCGCGGATCGCCTGGCGCAGGAAGCTCTGGATGACGATGCGTGCCAGCGCCGGGCGGTTATGCCCGGCAGCGGAGATGTCATCGGCCTTGTTGAGCTTGATCCCGTCGATCCACTCGAGCGTCAGCACGTCGCGATCGGTGTAATCCCAGATCGGCGCGGGGACGCGGAATTCGGGATCGTCCTCAGTGTTGTCGTGGAGCTCGGAGAGCGCTGCCGCCTCGAGGCGCAGGTCCATCTCGATGGTGACGGAGCGCGCCAGCGTCTCGACCACCTCCGTCATGCGCAGCCGCCGGCCCTCGGACGACATCATCTCGAACATCTTGGCGGCAAACCGCATCGCCTGGAGATCGCGCGAGAAGCGCCCGCGAATGCCCGGCCGCACCACCTTGATCGCGACCTCGCGCTCCTCGCCGCGGAGCTTCAGCCGAGCCTTGTGGACCTGCGCGATCGACGCCGCCGCGACCGGTGCGCCGAACTCCGTGAAGACTTCCTCGATCGGCCGCCCGAGCGCCTCGGTCAGCACACGCACCGCCTCCGCCTGCGGGAAGGGCGCCATGCGATCCTGCAGCGCCTCGAGATCACGGGCAGCCGGGAAACCGACGATATCGGGGCGTGTGGCGAGGAACTGGCCGAACTTCACATAGGACGGCCCAAGCCGGGTCATGGCATTCGAGAGCCGCGTCGGATCGTTCTCCGCCCCGCGCCGCTCGATCAGGCGACCGAGCTTCAGCCCCAGCCGCGCCATCGGGGGCAGGGGGGCGGGATCGACCATGCCGAGCGCGCCCTCGCGTGCGAGGATGTAGCCGGCGCGGATGTTGCGGGCGAGGTGGACGATGGCTCCAAGCACGTCAGATCTTCCAGGCGGAGTGGAGGCAGACGACGCCGCCGGTCATGGGCTTGTAGGTCACCCGCTTGAACCCCGCATCCTCGATCATCTGCGCAAACAGCCCCGGCGGCGGGAAGCGGCGGATCGATTCGACGAGATATTGATAGGATTCGGCATCCCCCGTCACCATCTTGCCCATGCGCGGGATGACGTTGAAAGAGTAGAGATCGTAGAACCTGTCGAGGCCGGGGATGTCCACCTTCGAGAATTCGAGGCAGAGGAACCGCCCGCCGGTCTTCAGAACGCGATAGGCCTCCTCCAGCGCGCGCTCGATGCGCGGCACGTTGCGGATGCCGAAGGCGATGGTGTAGCCGTCGTAGGATTTGTCTTCGAAGGGGAGGTCTTCCGCATTGGCCTCGACAAAATCGATCCGATCGTCATAGCGCGCCTGCGCTTCCGCCCGCTCGCGACCCACTTCGAGCATGTCGCCGTTGATGTCGAGCACCGTGACGCTCGTGCGCGCACCGCCGGCATCGAGGATACGGAATGCGACGTCACCCGTGCCGCCGGCGACGTCGAGATGCTTGAAGGGGCGGGTCTTCGGCGGGTTCAGCGCCGTCACCATCGCCGATTTCCAGGGACGATGCAGGCCCGCCGACATCAGATCGTTCATGAGATCGTAGCGCCGCGCCACGGAACGGAACACGTCGTTCACGCGCCCCTGCTTCTCGTCGAGGGGCACGGTCTCGTAGCCGAAATGCGTTCTGTCGTCTGCCATTGACTCGTCCGTTCACTGCTGCGCATGCACTGATAGCGAATGCGTGCGCCGATGGCTATGTAAGGCACCAAACAAATTGGTCACCCGCCGGGTTCGAAGGAACCTTGCTTTTTTCCCGAGCCCCAAGCCCCGAGTCCCTCCATGCCTGAGCTTCCCGAAGTCGAAACCGTGCGGCGTGGCCTGGAGCCTGCGATGGTCGGCGCGCGGCTGATGCGGATCGAGCAGCGGCGGCCGGATCTGCGCTTTCCGTTCCCGGAGCGCTTTGCGGAGCGGCTGACGGGGGTTGCGGTCGAATCACTCTCGCGGCGGGCGAAGTATCTGATCGCGCATCTCTCTTCCGGCGAGGCGTTGATCATGCATCTGGGCATGACCGGGCGCTTTCTGATCGAGGCGGGGGGCGAGAGCTTCGTCCCCGGGGAATTCCACCATGATCCGGGCGCGAGCGGCCTGCACGACCATGTCGTCTTCCACTTCGATCACGGGGGGCGGGTGACGTACAACGATGTGCGGCGCTTTGGATACATGGATCTGGTGCCGGCAGCCGACCTCGCCGCGTGCCGCCATTTCGCGGGGATGGGGATTGAGCCGCTGGGTAACGAGCTTTCGGGCGAGACCATCGCGCGGCTGTTCAAGGGCAAGCTCGCACCATTGAAGGCGGCTCTGCTCGATCAGCGGCTGATCGCGGGGCTGGGGAATATCTATGTCTGCGAGGCGCTGTTTCGCGCACGGCTCCATCCGCAATCGCCGGCGGGCATCCTCGCGACAGCGACCGGCAAGCCGCGCCCGAAGGCGCATGAACTCGCGGTCATCATCCGCGACGTGCTGAACGAGGCGGTGGAGGCGGGGGGCTCCACCTTGCGCGATTTCGCCCATGCGGACGGCTCGCTCGGCTACTTCCAGCACTCGTTCCGGGTCTACGACCGGGAAGGGCTCGCCTGCACGACGGAAGGCTGCGGGGAGGCGATCGCGCGAATCGTGCAATCGGGGCGCTCGACGTTCTATTGCCCGCAATGCCAGAAGCGGGGCTGAGGCGTCACTCCGCCGATACTGCCGCGTGGATCGTCGCCCACCAGCCTTCCAGCGCCTCGATGGTGGCTGGCAGCTGCACGTCCATCCCGTCGGCGAAGACGTCCCATGCGGCGAGGAAGCGCTGCGGGACGCCGATGGCGAGGGGGATGTCGCGGGTGACGCAGATGCCGATCTCGTCGACAAGGCCGCCGCCCTCGATCTCGACCTTCCCGAACTTGTTGAGCACGACGAGGGCGGGATCGCGCTCCAGCGCCTCGCGCAAGAGCCCCGCCGCCTGGGCGAGGCCCTGCGGATCGAGGCGGCAGGAGGTGGCGTTGGGGCCGAGATCCTGGCAGATCGAGATCAGGCGATCGGTGGCGACGTCGCGCAGGCTCATGTCGCCGACGACGCAGGAATCATCGCCCGTATCGACCTGCACCAACCCCGCCACCGCCACGCCCTGTCGCTTCACGCGGGCGACGAACTCGGCCAGCAGCCCATCGACGTTGTCGCCCGGGCCGTAGACGATCGCGGCGATGCGGGGAGCGCTCATATGGCACCGATCCCGGCCTGCGCCTTGCGGATGCGGAAGGTCAGGATGTCGTCGGCCTGCGACTGTCCCTCCAACGTATCCTTCGTCTGGCCGATCAGGTGCGGGATATCGATTGCCGACATCGGATCCGTGCATTCCACCACGAGCAGCTCGCCGGGCGCGAGGCGGGTCAGCGCCTTGCGGGTCTTGAGGGCGGGGAGGGGGCATTTGAGGCCCCGCAGGTCGAGGATCGTCTGCGTCATGATCTCGCTGGACTTTGTTGCTTCATGCAACAACTATGACGACAGAGAAAAATCAACAACTTCAAAAGCGCGTGACACCTTCCGCTCCACATTCGCCAATTCCGCTCGGCGAGGCCCTCGGCCTCTGGCTCGACGGCGTCGCCGTGGCTGCGTCCGCGCCTGTTTCCCATGAGGAAGCCGTGGGGCGCGTCATCTCCGAGGCTCTGCGTGCCCCGGCTGATTTCCCGCAGACGCATATCGCGCTTCGTGCCGGATACGCCGTCGACAGCGCTGCGACGATCGGCGCGTCGGCCTATTCACCCGTGATCATGATGGAAACGCCGCGCGCCGTCGCGACCGGCGAGCCGCTGCCTCCTGGCGCGGACGCTGTGCTGGCGGAGGATGCGGTCTCGTTCGAGGGCCCGATCGCGGAGCTGCTGGCGGAAGCCTCTCCGGGCGAGAATGTCCGGCGGGCGGGAGAGGATCTGCGGGCGGGCGATCTCCTGCGCGAGGCGGGGGAGGTTTTTCGCGACGCGGATCGAATGATCGCCCTGCGGATCGGGATCGAGGCGTACGCGGTGCGGGTTCCGCGTGTGCGGATCGTGGGCGAAGGCGGTTTGCTTGCTGCGGCTGTGGCGCGCTTTGGCGGAGTGGTTGCGGCTGATGATCAGGCGGATGCGGTGATCGTGGTCGGGGAGGCGGCCGATTTCACGCCGCTCGTTGCCGGGCTTGCGCTGCGACCGGGCGAGGAGATCGCGCTTGGGCGCGACGCAGTGGGGCGTCCGGTGCTGCAGGTGCCGGACCTTCCCGATTGCCTGCTGGCCGCCGCGCTCGTGCTGGTGCCGCAGCTCATGCGGCAGCTGAGCGGGGCGATCCACGACGTGACGCCCGCCATGCCGGCGACGCTCACGCGCCGCATCTCCTCGACTATCGGCATGACGGAGATTGTGCTTCTCACCCGCGAAAACGATCACGCCACGCCAATCGCTGTCGGCGACCTGCCGCTCTCGGCCATCGCGCGCGCCGATGCCTGGGCGCTTGTCCCGCCCGAGGCCGAGGGGCATGCGGCGGGTGATGTGATCGCTGCGAATGCTCTATGGTGAGCCCATGACCAAGCCGCCGCCAGCGCATGATCAGGAGCAGTTTCTCACGATCCTCTCGCGGGACGACGCCTTCGCGCGCTTTAAATCCGCTGTCGATCCCAAACCCCTGCGAAGGGAGACGCTGCCGCTTGAGCAGGCGCTGGGGCGCGTGCTGGCGGGCGACGTCTACTCACCCATCGACGTCCCACCCTTCGATCGCTCCGCAGTGGATGGCTTTGCGGTGCGGGCGCGCGATATCGTCGAGGCGAGCGAGGGGCGGCCTGTCAGGCTCGCGCTCAACGCCGAGGTCATCGCCTGCGGCACTGCGCCGACAATCTCCGTGGAAGCCGGCACGGCCACCCCGATCGCAACCGGCGGGCCGATCCCGCGGGGCGCGGACACCGTCGTGATGGTGGAGCATACGCAGGCGGAAGACGGTGCGATCCTCGTCAGGCGACCCGCCAATCCCGGCCAGTTCGTCGGCTTCGCCGGCTCCGACATGGCGCGCGGCGAGACGCTCCTGCGCGCGGGCACCGTCATCGGCTCGCGGGAGGTGGGGATGCTTGCGGCGTGCGGGCTGGCGCTGGTCGAGGTTTACGCAAAGCCCCGCGTGGGGGTGCTGTCGACGGGGGATGAGCTCGTGGCTCCCGGCGAGCCCTTGCGCGAGGCCGAGATATACGATGCGAACGGCCCCATCACCTGCGCGGCCATTGCGGAAAACGGCGGCGAGCCTGTCTCCTACGGCGCGTTTCCAGACGAGCCGGAGGCGCTGCGCGCAGCGATCGCCAGGGCATTCGCGGAGAACGACATGGTGGTGCTTTCGGGAGGGACATCCAAGGGCGCGGGGGATATCACCTATCGCATCGTCGGCGAACTCGGGCGACCGGGGATCATCGCGCACGGTGTGGCGCTGAAGCCGGGCAAGCCGCTTTGTCTCGCCGTGTGCGACGGCAAGCCCGTCGTGGTGCTGCCGGGATTTCCAACCTCGGCCATGTTTACCTTCCACGACATCGTCGCCCCCGTCCTGCGCCGCCTCGCCGGCCTGCCGCCGCGCGCGGAGACTGCCGTCGAGGCGGTGACGCCGTTGCGGATCGGCTCGGAGGTGGGGCGTACGGAATACGTGATGGTCTCGCTCGTTGCGACGAAAGACGGCTTTGCGGCGTATCCCGTGGGGAAGGGCTCGGGCTCGGTGACGGCGTTTGCGCAGGCAGACGGGTTTCTCACCATGGATGCGCTGAGCGACCACTTGCCCGCCGGCTCGCCCGCGAGCGTGCGCCTGCTGACGCCGCATGTCCGCAGCCCCGATCTCGTCGTCATCGGGAGCCACTGCACCGGGCTCGATGCGGTGAACGGCTCGCTGGCTCGGGAGGGCCTCGGCGTGCGCACGCTCGCGGTCGGGAGCCTCGGCGGGCTTGCGGCGCTCAAGCGCGGCGAATGCGATCTCGCGCCGATACACCTGCTCGACCCCAAGAGCGGCATCTACAACGCGTCCTTCCTCGGGCCGGCGATGACGCTCATTCCCGGGTGGCGGCGGATGCAGGGGGTGGTCTATCGCCGGGGCGATACGCGCTTTGAAGGAAAATCCGCGCACGAGGCGGTTGCGGGGGTGGTTGGCGATCCCGATTGCCTGATGGTCAATCGCAACCAGGGCGCGGGCACGCGGATTCTCATGGAGCAGCTGCTCGCGGGCGCCAGGCCGGAAGGCTACTGGAACCAGCCGCGCTCGCACAACGCGGTGGCTGCGGCGGTCGCGCGCGAGGCGGCGGATTGGGGGCTGGCGATCGCGCCTGTTGCCGATGCCTACGGTCTCGGCTTCCTGCCGCTCGCGGAAGAGCATTACGACTTTGCAGCGCTGACCGAGCGTCTCGAGCGCCCTGCGGTCATGGCATTTCTCGCGGCCCTCGCGCGGCCCGATATCCGCAACCGACTCGCAGAGCTCGGCTTTTCGCCGGCAGAAGAGCAATAGCACATGCGTCTGTTCATCACCCTTTTCGCATCATTGCTCGCCATCGCCCCGCTCTCCGCCGAAATGCGCGGCCATGGCGGCCCGGTGCGCGGTCTCGCCGTTTCGCCCGATGGCGCAATGGCGATCTCGGGTTCGTTCGACACCAGCGCCATCATCTGGAACCTCGAAGACGGGGCCGCGGAGCAGGTGCTGCGGCTGCACGAGGGGAGCGTCAACGCGGTGCTCGCTTTGGGCGAAGGGCGATACGTCACGGCGGGGGAGGACGGACGTCTCGCCTTCTGGCGCGCCGGTGAGGCGGAGCCCGAGCGGGTGATCCTGGAGCATTCCGGGCCCATCGTCGCGCTCGCGCTGTCGCCGGATGGAAGCGCCGTCGCCTCGGCCTCGTGGGACCGGACAGTCCGGCTGACCACGCGCGAGGGCGAGACGTTGCGCGTGCTCGAGGGCCATCAGGACAACGTCAACGGCGTTGCCTTCGCGCCCGACGGGGCGATCGTGACAGTGGGCTACGACGCCACCGTGCGGATCTGGCAGGCGGACGGCGGCACCCCGCTCGTCGCGACCGTGCCGACGCCGTTGAACGCGGTGGCTGTGACGGGTGACGGCGAGATCGTTGCGGCAGGAGCGGATGGATCGCTGCGCATCCTCGACCTGCGGGGCGAGCAGCTTGCGGAAATCGAGACGCAGGGCCTGCCGATCATCGCACTCGGCCTCTCGCATGACGAGAAGCGCATCGCCGCGGGGAGCATCCGTGGTTCGGTCGCGATAATCGATCGGGAGTCACGCGAGACGCTTGCGACGCTGGTGGGGCCGGGGCTCCCGGTCTGGTCGCTCGCGTTCAGCCCCGATGGCGAAACGCTGCTGACGGGCGGGAGCGACCGTATTGTCCGGCGCTGGGATGCGCAGACGGGGGAGCATATCGGGCCGGTGGTGATGAGCGCGCCGGAGAGTATTCTGACTCAGTTCGAGGGCAGCCGCGGCGCGGAGGTCTTTCGGGCTTGTGCTGCCTGCCACACGCTCTCGCCCGATGACGGCAACCGCGCGGGACCGACCTTGCACGGGATCTTCGGTCGACAAATCGCGACAGCGCCCGGCTATGCGTTCTCCCCAGCGCTGAAGGAGATGGATATCGTCTGGACGCCCGAAACGGTTTCCGAGCTCTTCGAGATCGGCCCGACGCTCTATACGCCCGGCACGAAGATGCCCGAGCAGAAGATCACCGACCCAGACGACCGCGCGGCCCTCATGGAGTTTCTCCAGAAGGCCACGGCGAATCGTTGAGGCGCCGGATCAGCGAAGCCCGAAGAACGAAAGAATGACGAGGACGACGACGACGAGTCCGACGATATAGATGATGCTGTGCATTTTACCCTCCAGTTTTAACTGGAGTGACAACACGCTGCTGCCAAGACTGTTCCCGGTCAGCTGCAATTACTGCTTCGCTTGATCTCGGCAGCAGGCTTGGCTTCAGCCGTGGAACTCGCTGTCTGCGAGAAACTCCGTTTCCGCCGCCGTATTCTCGCGTCCGAGCAGGGCATTGCGATGCGGGAAGCGGCCGAAGCGGGCGACGATGTCGCGGTGGTGGTGCGCCCATTTCGCCCCGTCCGCGTCGCCGAGCTCCTCGTTGAGCGCCACCGAGCGCTCCTGGGCTGCGAGATCCTCGGCATGGGTCAGCGGCAGGATGAAGAAGCGGCTCATGGGCGGCTTGAAGGCCTTGTGGAAATCGGCTTCGATCGCCTTTTCCGCGATGGTCAGCGCCATCGGGTCGGTGGCATAGATCTTCGTCGTTCCGCGAAACATGTTGCGCGGGAACTGGTCGAGCAGGATCAGCAAGGCGAGCGCGCCCGTCGGGTTCTCGTCCCAATCCGCGAGATCACCGGCGACGGCGGCCTCATATGTTTGCAGAAACCGTTCGCGGATCTGCGCATCAAAGGCTTCGTCCTTCGCGAACCATTTCTCCGGCCCGGCGGTCTCCCAGAACGAAATGATGTCTTCCTGGTTGGCGAGATTGCTCATGGCGAGATTCCTTGCATCGTCGGCTTTCTGGCTTGGAGAGAGTGTGTTTTTGTTACCACTCTCGTCAAGCTGCGGGTGCAAAAGTCGCCTCCTGCCGCTTTACGCATGGCTGAATCGTCAACAGATCACTTGCCAGCACGCATTTCGCCGTTACAAGCATCGCCGGATGAGTCAAACGTTGCGTCGGTTAGCCGTCGTGGCGCAACAAAACATCGCCGCACAGTGAAACGGGGCAGTCAGGGCACTGCCCGCCAAGGAAGGGAAGCGAAGATCATGCGCGTCTATTACGATCGCGACGCCGACATCAACCTGATCAAGGGCAAGAAAGTCGCCGTCATCGGTTATGGCAGCCAGGGCCATGCCCATGCCCTCAATCTCAACGATTCGGGCGTCAAGGAAGTCGTGGTAGCTCTGCGCAAGGGCTCCGCTTCGGCGAAGAAGGCCGAGGGTGCCGGCCTCAAGGTGATGGAAGTCGCCGAGGCCGCCAAGTGGGCCGACGTCATGATGATGCTCACGCCCGACGAGCTGCAGGCCGACATCTACCGCGACCACCTGCACGAGAACATGAAGGAAGGCGCGGCGCTGATGTTCGCGCATGGCCTCAACGTCCACTTCAACCTCATCGAGCCCCGCTCGGACATCGACGTCCTAATGATCGCCCCCAAGGGCCCCGGCCACACCGTGCGCTCGGAGTATCAGCGCGGCGGCGGCGTGCCCTGCCTCGTGGCGATCTCGCAGGATTCGTCGGGCAATGCCCATGATCTCGGTCTCTCCTACGCCTCCGCCATCGGCGGCGGCCGCGCAGGCATCATCGAGACGACCTTCAAGGAAGAGTGCGAGACGGATCTCTTCGGCGAGCAGGTCGTGCTCTGCGGCGGCCTCGTGGAGCTGATCCGCGCCGGCTTCGAGACGCTGGTCGAGGCTGGCTACGCCCCCGAGATGGCCTATTTCGAGTGCCTGCACGAAGTGAAGCTGATCGTCGACCTCATCTACGAGGGCGGCATCGCCAACATGAACTACTCGATCTCCAACACGGCGGAATACGGCGAGTACGTCACCGGGCCGCGCATCATCACCGCCGAGACGAAGGCCGAGATGAAGCGCGTCCTGGAGGACATCCAGTCCGGCAAGTTCACGCGCGACTGGATGCTCGAGAACAAGGTGTCGCAGACCTCGTTCAAGGCCACCCGCGCCCGCAACGCCGCACACCAGATCGAGGATGTCGGCGCGCGCCTGCGCGACATGATGCCCTGGATCAAGGAAAAGGCGCTGGTCGACAAGTCGAAGAACTGAGCGGCTGGAAAGCTGTGACGGAAAGGCCCGCCCGCAACGGCGGGCCTGTTCGTTTCGCCTCAGCGCCGCTGAAAGCGTGCCGCCTGAAACCGCTGCGTTGCCCCGCCGGGTGTGACGTGGTCGAACGCGAAGGCCTCGCGGTGTTCGAATTCGGGGCCGAGGAAGGCGTCGAGATCGGCGGGCGAGTAGCGCCTCACGGGCAAGCCGCTGCATTTCTCGGGGCCGGTGGGAGCAAAGGTCGCGATGATCACGTGACCGCCCGGCTTCACGGCGTTGGTGAGGGCGGCGTGGTATCTGCGCCTGTCCTCTTCCTCGATCATGAAGTGGAGCACCGCGCGGTCGTGCCAGAGATCGTAGCCGCGCTGGGGCTTGAAGCTGCGCAGATCGCCGACGATCCCCTTGATCGCCGGGTTGCCGGCGTGCCGCGTGGTCATGCGGTCGATCGCCTCCTTCGAGATGTCGAGGACGGTAACGTCGCTGTAGCCCGCAGCGACGAGCGCATCGGGCAGCCGCGAGAGACCGCCGCCGATATCGATGATCGCGGCCGATCTTGGCACGCCCGTCGCCTCGATCATGGCGAGCGAGCGCCGAGGGCTCGCCTCGAACCACGAAACGGCATCCTCGTCCTTTGTTGCGTAGACGCGGTCCCAGTGCTCTTGATCGGAATCTTGATCGGGTTTCATGCGATATCTCCCGTCAGGGGATGATCTTTTCGTCGCGGAACTTCTGGAACAGCCGCAGGAACATCTCCTCGCTGTCGATCACGTCGTGGAAGCCGTGCCGGCGCGCTTTCGTGACGTTCGACATGACGTCCCAGTCCGCTCCGAAGACGTAATCACCGAACTCCCAGGCCGCAATGTCGGCGAACGCATGCGGCTTCAGGCCGTGCTTCGCGACGATCGCGTTCCAGAGTTCCTCCTTGTCCGCCATCATGCTCGTCAGCGAGATCGTCTGCGGCGGGGCGTAGGGGAGGCCGAAGAATTCGGCGAAGCGCGGCCAGAGATTGCACCAGCGGAAATAGTCGCCGTTGGTGATGTTGAACGCTTCGTTCGAGCAGGTGGGCTCCAGAGCCGCCCAGTGGCAGGCATTGGCGAAATGGGCTGAATCCGTCACCTGGTAGATCGCGGTATAGGCTCCGGGCTTCCCCGGAAAGCGAAAGGGAAGCCCGAGTTCGCGACAGAAGGCGGCGTAGACGCCGATCACGGGCACGATGCTCATCGGCGTGCCGGGAGCGAAGCCGCAGAGCGTCTGCGGGCGCAGTTCGGTCCAGTCCCAGCGCTTGCCCTTCTGGCGTTCGACGAGCCAGTCCACCTGGTTGAAATAATAGTTCGGCGGCATGTGGCGCGGATCGCTCTCGCGGGCCGGCGTCTTGTAGGGGCCCATATGCACGCCGTATGTCTTGGTGCCGGTCACCAGCACGACGCGCGCGAGCCTGCTGGAGCGTTCCTCGACGGCGCTGACGGAATTGACCAGCATGCCGAGATTGGGGGCGATATTTGCAGCGTATCCCGAGGCTGCGCCGGGGACGGACTGGAATGCGGCATAGAAGACGTGCGTGGCATCCGCGGTCGCGTCCATCGTGGCTTTGATGGAGACGGGGTCGAGAAGATCGACCGAGACGTAGCGCACGGACCCTCGGTCTTCGCCCTGGCGTCGCGAGAGGCAGACAATCTCCCAATCGCCTTCGGCTGCGAGCTTGTCGACCACGTAGCGTCCGATCACACCGAGTGCGCCGACGACGATCGCCTTGCGTCCTGCAGCCATTTTCCGCGTCCCCCGCCCGTTTCTGATGAGCGAGGGTAGCATCCGGGAGAAAGGCGGCGAAGGGGGATGTGGCTCTTGTTCGAAAGCGGCTTTTGCCGAAGCCTCCGCAACGGGCTGGATCGTTGGTGCGGTCGGGGCGAGCAGGTCGTCCCGACCGCGTCTGGCTAGATGCGTCCCATCAAGAGGAGGATGAGGACGACGACGAGGACGACGCCGATGATGCCGCTCGGCCCGTAACCCCAGCCGCGGCTATGCGGAAAGGCGGGCACGGTGCCGATGAGCGCGAGTATCAAGATAATCAGAAGAATTGTTCCCAGACCCATAGGTCACCTCTCAGGTGCGACAAAAGATACCAGGACAATAGCCAAGTTGGGATTTTGTTCCCGATCTACATCATCATTTGCCTGACGCTTCGTCAGCATTCGACAGCCACTCGGACACACCTGCAGCGGCGGCAAGACCCGTCGCCAGACTGGCCTGCAGCAGATAGCCCCCCGTGGGTGCCTCCCAGTCGAGCATCTCGCCCGCCACGAACAGGCCGGGGCGTGCCTTCAGCATCTGCCGCTCGTCGATCGCCTCGAACGGGACGCCGCCGGCGCTCGATATGGCGCGCTCGATCGGGCGCATGGCGTGGAGGGTCAGCGTGGAGGATTTCACGGCGCGGGCGAGCGCTTCCGGCTGCGCCGGCAGGCTGACGCCGTGCGCCTCGCGCAGGAGGCCGGTGGAGGCTGGATCGAGCGCCAGCGCCTTGCGCAGCAGATTCGTGCTCGACAGGCCCTTGCGCTGTGCCTCCAGGCGCTTGACAAGGCTCGCTTCGTCCTGATCGGGGCGGAGATCGATCGTAAGCCTGGCCTCCCCATGAGCCAGAATGGCGTCGCGCAGGGGGCCCGACAGCGCATAGACCGCGCCGCCCTCCAGCCCGTCCCGGGTCACGATCGCCTCGCCGCGCGCGCTGTGGCCATCGAAGGAGAGCGCGATGCGCTTGAGTGGTGCGCCGGCGAAGCGCTCGCGGAAATGCTCCGACCAGGCGATGTCGAATCCGGCATTGGAGGGCAGGAGAGGGCGGACGGGGACGCCGAGTTCGCTCAGGATCGCAACCCAGCTTCCATCCGACCCCATCCGCGGCCAGGAGCCGCCGCCGAGCGCCAGCAGCGTGGCGTCGGGGGTGACGCTCACCGCGCCGTCGGGCGTCTCGAAGGTCAGCGCTCCCGCATCGTCCAGTCCCGTCCAGCGGTGGCGCGGGGCAAAGCGCACGCCGAGTTCGCCGAGGCGGGCGAGCCAGGCGCGCAGGAGGGGCGAGGTCTTGAAGCATTTGGGGAAGACGCGCCCGCTCGATCCAACGAACGTCTCCTGCCCCAGCCCCTCGCTCCAGGCGCGCAGGGCGTCCGGGCCGAAAGCGCGGATGCTCTGCTCCAGATGCGGGCGCGCAGCCGCGTAGCGATCGAGAAAGCGCTCGAGACCCTCGCTGTGCGTGAGGTTCAGCCCGCCGCGCCCGGCAAGGAGAAACTTGCGCCCGAAGGAGGGCATGCGGTCGTAGACGGTGACGCTCGATCCGGCACGCGCGAGCTGCTCGGCGGCCATGAGGCCGGCGGGGCCTGCGCCGATGACGGCAATGGATGGGGTGGCGATGATCGTGCTCCTGACGACGTCCGAAATCGATGTGATCGCGGATGTCTAGCAGGCTCACGCAATTTCGCCAGCCTCACCTCAGGCGGCGTTGCCGAAATCGAAGCCCTTGCCGGGCGCCGCATCGAGCAGCGCGCGGGTATAGGGGTGCTGGGGTGCGGCGAAGACCGCGCCCGTATACCCCTCCTCGACGACGACGCCGCGTTCCATCACCATGATCCGGTCGCAGATCTGGGCGGCGACGCGCAGATCGTGGGTGATGAAGAGGACGGCGAGATCGAAGCGCTTCTTCACGTCGTCGAGCAGATCGAGCACCTGCGCCTGCACGGAAACATCGAGCGCGGAGACGGCCTCGTCGGCGATCAGGATCTCCGGCTCCATGGCGAGCGCGCGCGCGATGGCGATGCGCTGGCGCTGGCCTCCCGAGAACTGGTGCGGATAGCGGTCGAGCACGTCCGGCGACAGGCCGACAAGCCCCATCAGCGAACGCGCCCGCTCGACGGCCTCGCGCTCCGAGATGCCGAAATTCATCGGCCCCTCGATGATCGAGGCGCGCACCGTGCGGCGCGGGTTCAGCGAGCGATACGGGTCCTGGAAGACGATCTGCACGCGCCGGCGATGCGGGCGCAGCTTGCGCTCGGGGAGCAGCGCGATATCGACGTCGCTGAGCATGATCGCGCCGCTGGTCGGAGCGATGAGGCGGCCGATGCAGCGCGCCACCGTGGTCTTGCCCGAGCCGGATTCCCCCACGATCCCGAGCGTCTCGCCACGCCGCACCTGCAGGTTGACGTCGTTGGCGGCTTTCACTTCGCGCATCTTGCGAAACAGCGATTTGCCGCCATAGGTCTTGTTGAGGGCGATCGCCTCGACCGCAGGCATTCCGGTGACGGGCTCGCGCAGCACAGGCTTCATGCTGGGCACCGCCGCGATCAGCATGCGCGTGTAGTCCTCCTTGGGGTGGCGAAGCACTTCGTCGGCAGTGCCCTGCTCGACGATGCGCCCGTGCTGCATCACCACGATCCTGTCGGCGATATCGGAGACGACGCCGAAATCGTGGGTGATGAAGAGGACCCCGGTGCCGTGCGTCCGCTGCAGCTCCTTGATGAGCTGGAGGATCTGCGCCTGCGTCGTCACGTCGAGCGCCGTCGTCGGTTCGTCGGCGATGAGCAGGTGCGGATCGAGCACCATCGCCATGGCGATCATGATGCGCTGGCGCTGCCCCCCCGAGAGCTGGTGCGGGTAGGCGTCGAAAATCTGCTTCGGGTCGGGCAGGCTCATGGCGCCCATGATCTCGAGAGCCTTCGTCTTGCGGTCCTTCTCCGAGAGATCGGTGTGGATGCGCAGCACCTCGTCGATCTGGTCCCCCACGGTGATGACCGGGTTGAGGGCAGTCATCGGCTCCTGGAAGATCATCGCCATCCGGGTGCCGCGCAATTCCAGCAGCCGCTGGGGGCTTGCGTTAAGCAGGTTCTCGCCCTCGAGCAGGATCTCGCCGCTCGTCGGCACGAGATCGCCCTTGGGCAGGAGCCCCATGACGGTGAAGGCCGAGACCGATTTGCCGGAGCCCGATTCACCAACGATGCAAACGATCTCGCCGCGCTTCACCTGCAGCGAAATCCCCTCGATCGCATTTTCGCGATCCGCGCCTGCGGGCAGGCGGACGGTGAGGTTCTTGACGTCGAGTACGAGGTCGCTCACCGCGTCCCTCCCATGCGTTTGGCCAGTTTCGGATCGAGGCGGTCGCGCAGGGCATCGCCCAGGACGTTGACGGAGAGGATGGTGATCGCGAGCGCAAAGCCCGGAATGAGCACGATCCACGGGGCGATCGGGAAGAACAGCCGCCCCTCCGCCATCATGTTGCCCCAGGAGGGGAACTCGGGCGGCGTGCCTGCTCCGAGGAACGAGAGGATCGCTTCCGTCAACATCGCGGATGCGGCGATATAGGTCGATTGCACGATCAGCGGGGGCACGCAGTTCGGCAGGACGTGCCGCCAGAGCAGCTTGTGCATCGGCGTCCCGACGGAGACGGCGGCCTCCACGTATGGCTCCTCGCGCACCGAGAGAACCACCGAGCGCACGAGGCGCACGACGCGGGGGAATTCCGGGATGGTGATGGCGATGATCACGGTGGTGACGCTCGCGCCCGAGAGCGAGACGAGCGCGATGGCGAGCAGGATGCCGGGGATGGCCATCAGGCCGTCCATCACCCGCATGATCAGGCTGTCGAGCCAGCGGATGTAGCCCGACAGCACGCCGACGATCGTTCCGAAGAACACGCTGGCGACCGCAACGCAGGAGCCGACGACGAGCGAGACCTGCGCCCCGTAGATGATGCGGCTCCACAGATCGCGGCCGAACTGATCGGTCCCGAGCCATCTGTCGGCGGAGGGTGCCTGCAGGCGAAGGGTCGGCGAGAGCGCCTTGGGATCGACTGTGCCGAGGAACGGCGCGAACAAGGCCGCGATCACGATGAAACCCAGTATCACCGCGGCTATCGCGGCGACGGGGTAGCGGAGCATGAACGACAGCCACCACGACTGCCCGGCAGACGAGCGTGGCGGCGACGCCAGTTTCTGTGCGGGGGCGCTCAATAGCGTATCCTCGGATCAAGCAGGGTGTAGGCGATGTCGATGAGCAGGTTGACGAGCACGTAGACCAGCGAGAACACCAGGATCAGGCCCTGGATCACCGGGAAATCGCGTCGCAGCACCGCATCGACAACGAGACGACCGAGGCCGGGGAGGTTGAACACCGTCTCCGTCACCACCGCGCCGCCGATCACGAGGGCGATGCCGATGCCGATGATGGTGACGATGGGAACCGCCGCGTTCTTGAGCGCGTGCCGAAAGAGCACCTTGCGCTCGTTCTGCCCCTTGGCGCGGGCCGTGCGGATGTAATCCTCGCTCAGCGTTTCCATCACGCTCGCGCGGGTGATGCGGGTGATGAGGGCGATGTAGATCGAGGAGAGGGTGATCGTCGGCAGGGTCATCGTGTGCACGAAGCCGAAGAAATCGGTGAATGGGCTGACATACCCCTGCGTCGGGAACCAGCGCCACTGCAGGCCGAACTGGTAGATCAGGAGATATCCGAGCACGAAGACCGGAAACGAGAATGCGACGACGGCGAAGATCATGATCGTGCGGTCGATCCAGGTGCCGGCCCGCCAGGCAGCGAGGACGCCGAGCGGCACGGCGACGAGCACCGAGAACGAGATCGTCGTGATCGCGAGCATCAGCGTCGGCTCGACGCGCTGCCCGATCAAGGTCGTGACGGGAAGCCGCGTGAAGATCGAGGTGCCGAGATCGCCTCGCACGAGCTGCCCGAGCCAGACGATGAACTGTTCGTAGATGGGGCGATCGAGCCCGAGGTTCCGGCGGATGGCCTCGATCTGCTCGAGGGTCGCGTTGTCGCCGCCGAGCACCGCCGCCGGATCGCCGGGCGTGAGGCGGATCATCAGGAAGACCACGAGGGCGACGACCGCCATCACGGGAATGGTCGCCACGACGCGGCTCAAAATCATGAAAAGCATTGTGTCTTGCCGGTCTCTTTGGAGGTTGCCGGGTCATGGAGCCTCCCCCCGGTCGTCCGGGGGGAGGTCGAAGCTCAGGCTGGATCAGGTGACTTCCATGTTCCAGAAAAACTGCACGGGCGAGGGGATCATGCCCTGCACGTTTTCGCGGTAGCCGACCGGAACGAAGAACTGCCCGATATTGGCATAGGAGCCGATCTCGTAGGTCCGGTACTGGAACTCGGAGGCGACGCGCAGCGCGTCTTCCGGGGTGGCCGCTTCGGCGAATTCCGCGCGGAGCTCTTCGCTGCGCGCATCCTCGTGCCAACCCGGCCAGCCTGCATCGCCGACAGCCGCAAAGCCGACGCCGGTGAGCGGGTTGATGACGTCGCCGCCGATCCACCAGGTGTGGAACATGTTCCAGCCGCCCTCGGAAACCGGATCGCGCGAGGTGCGGCGCTGGCCGAGCGTCGCCCAGTCCATCGCCACGAGGCGCACGTTCATGCCGATGTTGCGCAGGGCTTCCGCCACGACGAGGGTGAACGGGTTGAGCACCGGGTGATCCGTCGGCTGCAGGATGGCGAACTCTTCGCCGTTGTAGCCGGCCTCCGCCAGAAGCGCCTTCGCGTCCTCGATGTTTTGCGTCATCATCTCGGAACCGGATTCGTTGTGAAGCGGCGTGCCCGTCGGGAAGATCGACAGGTTCGTGGAATAGAGTTCCGGATTGCCGATGGCGGTGCGCAGGCAGTCCTCCTGGCTGATCGCCTTCATCACGGCGCGGCGGATGAGCGGGTTGTCGGTCGGCGCAACCTTATGGTTGAAGCGGCCCCAGCCCATGTTGCCGACCGGATCGAGCACTTCGACCTTGATGCCGGGCATCTGGCTGACGACGGGGACGAGATCGGGCGTGACCTGCTCCCAGTAATCGACTTCGCCCGCGATCAGCGCGTTCATCGCCGTGTTGGCGTCCATCGTGTGCCATTCGACGCGATCAACCTTGGCGATCTTGCCGCCGGCGGCAGACGATACGGGCTCATCACGTGGGACATAGCCCTGGAACTTCTCCCAGACCGCCACGTTGCCGGGCCGCCACTCGTCCTTGAGGAAGCGGAACGGGCCGGAACCGATGGTTTCCTCGATCTGCGTATCCGCTGGCGTCTCGGCGACGCGCTTGGGCATCATGAAGGGCACGTTCGAGGAGATCTTGCCGATCGTGTCGAGCACGATGCCGTAAGGCTGCTTCAGCGTCATGCGGAAGGTCTTGCCGTCCTGCGATTCGAGTTTGTCGACGACGTTGAACAGGCGCTGGCCCATCGGATCGCGCTTCGACCAGCGGATCAGCGACGCGACGCAATCGTCTGCGGTGACCTCGGTATCGTCATGCCAGGCGAGACCGTCGCGCAGCATGAAGGTGTAGACGAGGCGATCGTCGCTGACTTCATAAGTATCCACCATCTGCGGGCGCGGCTGGAGCCCGTCGTCGAGGGAAAACAGCGTGTCGTAGACCATGTAGCCGTAGTTGCGGGTGATGTACTGGGTGGTGAAGATCGGATCCAGAATCTGCAGGTTCGCGTGGGGCACCACGCGCAGGACGCTCGCGGTCTGGGCCCTTGCGATTCCGCTGGGCATGGCGGCGGTCGCGGCAGCTGCGCCGGCGCCGGCAAGTACGTGACGACGTGAAAGTTCCATTGTCCTAGGTCTCCCCTCTGGGCGCGCGGTCGATTTTTCTTCGCGCCGATGGTGACGGCTTGGCCTGCAGGAAGCGTGCCGATTGGACCGGAATGGAAACAGGGCATGGCTGCGCTGTCAAACGCCTAGATCTCCCAGTCCCCTCCTGCAGAAAGTACCTTGTTTGCGCATTTCTGCGCTGCATGATGGTGCAAAGGAGAGCCACGATGCGCATTCTTGCAGCAATGCTGAAGCACGAGACCAACACCTTCTCGCCTGTTCCCACCAATCTCGAACGCTTTCGCGCCTGGGGGTTGTATGAAGGAAGTGACGTAACGGAAGCCTACAAGGGCACGAATCATCCGCTTGCGGCCTATCTCGATCTGGCCGAGGAGCGCGGGGCGGAAATCGTCACGCCCGTCGCCGCCGAGGCGATGCCGTCCGGGATCGTGCAGCGCGAGACCTACGCGTATCTCACCGGCCGCATCCTCGACGCCTTGCGCGACGAAGGCCCGTTCGACTGCGCCATGCTCGACCTGCATGGAGCCATGGCGGCGGAGCAGGCCTGGGATGCGGAGGGTGACTTCCTCGCCGAGATGCGCCGCATCGCTCCCGATCTCCCAATTGCCGTCACCTTCGACATGCACGGCAACATCACGCAGCAGGTCGTCGACAACTGCACCTGCCTTATCGGCTACAAGCACTATCCGCACACCGACATGTACGAGGTCGGCCGGCGCATCGGGCAGATCCTGCTCGACAGCCTCGACGGCAAGTGCCGCCCGGTCATGTCCTATGGCATCCTGCCGCTGCTGGCGCAGACGCTGCGCATGGGCACCGCCGATCATCCCATGGGACCGCTCCAGCAGATGACGCGGGACGAGGAGGAGCGGCCGGGCGTTCTCGCAGCCTCCGTCTTCGGCGGCTTTCCGATGACGGATGTCCCCGTGGCCGGTCTCTCCGCCATCGTCGTCACCGATGGCGACGCGGTTCTCGCTCGCGAGGCGCGCGACCGGCTGCTCAGCTGGGCCTGGCAGGAGCGCGAGGAGTTCGTCTATCGCCACGAGCCGATCAAGCAGGCGATCGCCCGGGCGCGGGAGGTCAACGACGCGCCCATCGTGCTTCTGGACCATGCGGACAATGTCGGCTCGGGCGGCACGTCGGATTCGATGGTGGTGATCAAGGAGTTGATTGCGCAGGGCATCGAGGATTGCGCCGTCGCGACCGTCTGGGATCCGCAGGCTGTCCAGATCATGCGCGAGGCCGGTGCGGGGGCGAGCGTGACCCTTGATCTCGGCGGCAAGTCCGACATGCCCTCGATCGGGGTGAAGGGCGAGCCGCTGCGGCTCGCGGGACGGGTGCGCAGCCTGTCCGACGGCGAATGGATCGTGCGCGGGCCGATGTATACGGGCGCGAAGGTGATGACGGGACCGACGGCGGTATTCGAGACGAACGGCCTGCTGATCGTGGTGACCTCGCTGCACCATGAGCCGTGGGATGCCGGGATCTTCACCAACAACGGCATCGACCCCAACCACTGCCGCTACCTGCTGATCAAGAGCCGCATCCACTACCGGGCGGGCTTTGCGCCCATCGCCAGGGCGACGTTCACGCTCGACGGGGCGGGGGTCACGACGTCGGACAATGCGATCCTGACCTACGAGCATCTCGGGCGGCCGATCTATCCGCTGGATCCCGATGCGACATGGGAGCCCGAGCGCTAGCCGATCCCGGCCGAGGCGCGGGCGGGGAGGTCGCTCGGTGGCAGCGTTGCCCGCGCCTGCACCTCCCGCAACACGAAGACGCGCAGGGCGGATGAGAGATTCTCGCCCGCGCGGCCTTCGTCGATTTCCCCGACGAGCCGCTGCACGGAGATGCCGCGCAGGGCCGCGATCAGCTGCAGTTCTTCCCAGAACGGCTCTTCCAGCGAGATGCTGGTGCGGTGGCCGGCGATGGAGATCGAGCGCTTGATGACGCCGTTGGCGGGGGCGTCGCTCATAGCGGTTCGTCGCTCGTCTTCTCGCTCCGTTCGAGACGCTTGCCCTCGATCCGCTGAGCCTCGATCGTCCGGATGGCGCCCGTCAGCTGCTTCTCCTGCTTGGTGCGCCCGAATTTCGTGCGATTGGCAGTAGCCGCAGCTTCCGCCTCCTCGCGCGCCTTGCGCTTGCGGGCGAGGCGCAGGTTGACGACATCTCCGCTCATCACCTGCGTCCTCCGTTTTCGCCGATCATCAGCTCCGGCTTGACCACGCGGTCGAACTCCTCCTCCGTCACCTTGCCCGAGCGCAGCGCCTCCTCTCGGAGCGTCGTGCCGTTTTTGTGGGCGGCCTTGGCGATGTCGGCTGCCGCGTCGTAGCCGATCGAGGGCGCAAGCGCCGTGACGAGCATGAGCGAGCGGTTGAGCAGATCCTCGATGCGGTCGCGGTTCGCTGTGATGCCGATAACGCAGTTATCCGTGAAGTTCTGGGCCCCATCGGCGAGCAGCCGCACGCTCTGGAGGAAGGCGAGCGCGATGACGGGCTTGTAGACGTTGAGCTCCAGATGTCCCTGCGAGGCCGCGACCGTGAGCGTCGTGTTGTTGCCCATCACCTGCGCGCACAGCATGGTCAGCGCCTCCGCCTGCGTCGGATTGACCTTGCCGGGCATGATCGACGATCCAGGCTCGTTCTCGGGCAGCGACAGCTCGGCGAGACCCGAGCGTGGGCCGGAGCCGAGCAGCCTGACGTCGTTCGCGATCTTGAACATGGCGGTGGCGATCGAGGCCAGCGCCCCATGCGCGAAGACCATCGCATCGTGGCTCGCCAGCGCCTCGAACTTGTTGGGGGCGGTCGCGAAGGGGAGGTCGGTGAGATCCGCGATCTTCTCCGCGAATAGCTCGGCGAAGCCTGCGGGCGCGTTGAGCCCGGTCCCGACCGCCGTCCCTCCCTGCGCCAGATCGAGCAGCGAGGGGAACGTCGCCTCGATCCGGCCGATTCCGTGGGCGATCTGGGCGGCGTAACCCCCGAATTCCTGCCCGAGCGTCACCGGCGTCGCATCCTGCATGTGCGTGCGCCCGATCTTGACGATATCGGCGAATTCCTCGGACTTCTCCGTCAGCGCATCATAAAGCCGAACGAGCGCCGGCAGCAGGCTGTGGTGGATCTCCTGGACTGCCGCGATATGCATGGCGGTGGGGAAGGTGTCGTTCGAGCTCTGGCTGCGGTTGACGTGGTCGTTGGGATGCACGGGTGATTTCGCGCCGCGCTCTCCGCCGAGTATCTCGTTCGCGCGGTTTGCGATCACCTCGTTGGCGTTCATGTTGCTTTGGGTGCCCGAGCCCGTCTGCCAGACGACGAGGGGGAATTCATCGTCGAACTCACCCTTCACGACCTGTTCGGCAGCGGTGGCGATGGCGTCCGCGATGCCTTCGTCCAGATTGCCGAGCTCCTTGTTCGTCAGCGCCGCCGCCTGCTTGATCAGGCCGAGAGCGCGCACGAGGGGGATCGGCATGCGCTCGGTACCGATCCTGAAATTCTGCAGCGAGCGCTGCGTCTGCGCCCCCCAGTAGCGATCCGCGGGAACCTCGATCGGGCCGAAGCTGTCGGTCTCGGTGCGTGTGGACGCGTTTGTCATGACCTTCTCCTGGCTGGCCTTCTCGCCACCATATTATGCACCACATGTAAGTCGGATCGCGCAAGACCGCGAGCAAGATCGCGAGAGGCTGCGAGGAGCAAAATGACAGAGGCCGTCATCGAACGACGTTTCCGCCCGCCGGCGCCCGAGCCGAGCGAGACCCCGCCCGATCTCTTCGGCTTCCTCGCCGCTGCGCGCACCAATCCGCTGGAAACCTGGACGAAGGTGCATTTCGAGAAGCCGATCGTCTACGGCAAAGGCGTGATGGGGCGGGTGCTCGTGCTGAGCGATCCGAAGGCGATCAGGCACGTTCTGCTCGACAACGCCCAGAACTACATCAAGGACGATCTCCAGCGCCGCGTTCTCGCGCCGGGGGAGGGCGACGGGCTGATCTCCGCCGAGGGCGAGACCTGGCGGCATCTGCGACGCACGCTCGCTCCCATGTTCAGCCCGCGCAACGTCGCCGGATTCGTTCCCGCCATGAACGAGGCCGCCATGCGCATCGTGCGCCGCCTGACCCGCCGCGAGGGCAGGGTGATCGACATGTCGCAGGAGATGACCCGCGTCACCCTCGATGTGCTCGAGCGCACCATCTTCACGCAAGGGCTCGATCGCGATCCCGACGCGCTTGGTCGCGCCATAACCGATCTCTTCGCCGCGATCGGCCCCGTCGATCCCCTCGACGTTCTCAAGATGCCCGACTGGATCCCCCGGATCGGGCGCATCCGCTCGCGTCCGGCGGTTCGGTTCTTCGGCGAGATCGTCGGGGAAATCACGAAGGCGCGGCGCGCGCAGATGGCGGCGGGAGGCGAGGTTCCCCGCGATATCCTGACGCTCCTGCTGGAGGCGCGCGATCCGGAATCCGGCGAGCCCCTGGACGAGCCCTCGATCGGCGCGAACATCGTCGGCTTCATCGGGGCGGGGCACGAGACCACTGCGAATGCGCTCTCCTGGACGCTCTATCTGCTGTCGCAATCCGCCGACGCATTGGCGCGGCTGCGCGAGGAGATCGACGAGATCGTGGGGGAGGGGGACGTCGAGGCGGCCCACCTGCCGAAGCTCGTCTACACCCGCGCCGTGCTGGAGGAATCGATGCGGCTCTATCCGCCGGCTCCGTTTCTGAGCCGCGAGCCCATCGCCGAGGACCGGATCGCCGGTATCCGCGTCCCGAAGGGCACGCTGGTTGCCATCGCGCCCTGGGTCCTGCATCGGCACAAGACGCTCTGGGAGAACCCGGAGCTGTTCGATCCAGAGCGCTTCATGCCGCCGAATCGCGAGAAGATCGACCGCTTCGCCTATCTGCCCTTCGGGGCGGGGCCGCGAGTGTGCATCGGGCAGTCGTTCTCGATGCAGGAGGCGATCATCGTGCTGGCGCGGATCGTCCAGTCGGTCACGTTCTCGATGCTCCCCGGTCATGTGGTGAAGCCCGTGCAGCGGGTGACGTTGCGCCCTGAGGGAGGCTTACCGATGCGGGTGGCGGCGCGGAAGGTTGGCGGTTGAATGGTTCGTGCTGCTGTTATTCATTGCCCGTTCAGTCGTTCTTGGGCAACCTGTGCACATGCGTAACCTTCTCATCCTCGCGTCCCTCCTGATTCCGCTGAGCGCTCCCGTCGCACAGGCCGATTGCCTGTCGCAGGGCGAGATGCGGGAAGTCGTGGCGTCCGGTGCGGTCGTTGCTCCCGCCGCAGCCACGCGCGCGGCGCAGGCGCAATCGCCGGGGGCGGAGGTGACACGGGTTCAGCTTTGCCGCGCGGGCGGGGGCTATGTATACGAAATCACACTCCTGCAGCGCGATGGCCGGGTCGTGAGCGTCACGGTGGACGCCTCGTCCGGCCAGCCCCGCTGATGCTTTTCGAGAATCGAGGTTTGTCTTGCGCCTGCTAGTCGTCGAAGATGATGTCAATCTCAACCGCCAGATCGTCGCGGCGCTCGAGGATGTGGGCTATGCCGTCGACAAGGCCTTCGATGGCGAGGAGGGCCAGTTCCTGGGCGAGACGGAGCCCTACGACGCCGTCATCCTCGATCTCGGCCTGCCCAAGATCGACGGGGTGAGCGTGCTGGCGGCATGGCGGCGCGCCGAGCGCAAGATGCCGGTGATCATCCTCACCGCCCGCGATCGCTGGAGCGACAAGGTCCAGGGCTTCGATGCCGGGGCGGATGATTACGTGACCAAGCCCTTCCATGTAGAAGAATTGCTCGCCCGCGTGCGCGCGCTGCTGCGCCGAGCTGCGGGGCATGCGAGCTCCGAGATCGTCTGCGGCCCCGTCACGCTCGACACCCGCGCCGGGCGCGTCATGGTCGAGGGCAATCCGGTCAAGCTGACCTCCCACGAATACCGGCTGCTCTCCTATCTCATGCACCACCAGGGCCGCATCGTCTCGCGCAGCGAGCTGACGGAGCACATGTACGATCAGGATTTCGATCGCGATTCCAACACGATCGAAGTCTTCGTCGGTCGCCTGCGGAAGAAGCTCGGCGTCGATGCGATCCAGACGGTGCGCGGGCTGGGTTACGTGCTCGATTCGGCGAACAGGCACGAATGAGCGCGCGCGGCGGCGAAACGTCATGAAATCCTTCTCGAACAGATCGATCGCGATCCGCCTGGCGGGCTCCGCGCTGTTCTGGAGCTTCACCATCCTGCTCGTCGCCGGGCTGATACTCGTTGCGCTCTATCGCGAGGCGACGGAGCGGGCATTCGATCGCCGGATGCTGGTATACGTCACCGCGCTCGCCGCCGATCTTGCGACGGGGGGCAACGAGCAGCGCTCGGCGCCGGCTGCGGGCGATCCGTACTTCGATCTGCCGCTCTCGGGCTGGTACTGGCAGGTATCGCAGCCCGGGCAATCGCTTCGGGACCTGCGAACCTCGCTGTCGCTCATCGGCTCCACGCTTCCCTCGCTCGACGAGGGTGCGGAGCACGACCCTGAGACGGGCGTTCGTCGCGGCTATGCGACGGGCCCGGACGACCGGGTGCTGCGGATCGTGGAACGCGACATCAGCCTGGGCGAGGGGGAGGAGTACGTCATTTCCGTCGCGGGGCCGGACGAGGAAATCGCGTATGATGTCCGCTCCTTCTCGATCGCCATCGTCGTGACCTTCGGCCTGCTCGGGCTCGCGCTCGCGCTCTCGACGCTGCTCCAGATCCGGTTCGGTCTTCGCCCGCTGAAGAAGCTGCGCTCGGCGCTCGTATCGGTGCGAAGTGGCGAGGTCGATCAGATCCCCGGCGACTATCCCCAGGACATCGCCCCGCTCGCGCGCGAGATCAACCTGCTGATCTCGAGCAACCGCGATATCCTGGAGCGCGCCCGCACGCAGGTCGGGAATCTTGCGCACGCTCTGAAGACCCCCCTCAGCGTCCTCGTCAACGAAGCCCGCGCGCGGCCAGGCCCGCTCGCCGATGTCGTCGAGGAGCAGGCGCGGATCATGCGCGACCAGACCACCTACTACCTCGACCGCGCCCGTGCGGCCGCGCTCGCAGGAACGCTCGGGACCGTCACCCCCGTCGCCCCGGTGGCGGAGGGGCTGGCGCGGACCTTCGCGAAGATCTACCGCGACAAGGACCTCGAAATCGACACCGGGGGCGTAGCCGTCGCCCAGTTTCGCGGAGAGAAGCAGGATCTGGAGGAGATGCTCGGCAATCTCCTAGACAACGCCTGCAAATGGGCCGCGGGCCGGGTCGTCGTCACGGCGGCGAGGGCGGGCGAGGGGGCGCATGCGGGCCTGCTCCTGATCATCAGCGACGATGGCCCCGGTGTCGACGGCGAGGATCAGCGGTCCGAGATGCTCAAGCGCGGGCGCCGGCTTGACGAGAGCAAGCCCGGCTCGGGGCTCGGGCTTTCGATCGTCAGCGATCTCGCCGCCCTCTACCGCGGCCGGTTGCGCCTCGAAAAGGCCGCGATTGGGGGATTGCAAGCTGTCTTGGAGCTTCCGGGTGAAGCCGGCTGACGAATCGTTCAGCAATCATTCAGCCGGTGGGGGTTGTAGCTGCGCTTTCGGTCAGGCTTTCAGGAGAATCAGGATATGACGATCAAATCGGTGGCGGCGGGTCTCGCATTGGCCTCGGCGCTCGCGCTCGGCGCCTGCTCGCCGCAATATGTCGGTCCCAATCAATCGGTCGGCATCGTCAGCGGCGCGCTGATCGGTGGCCTTGCCGGCAACGTCATCGGATACGGCGACCCGGCCTCGACGCTTGCGGGCGCGATGATCGGCGGCGTGCTCGGGGGCATGGTCGGCGCGGACATGGACGCCCGCGACCGCGAGATCGCCTACATGGCGCAATACGAAGCCTTCGACACCGGCCGCCCGCGCCGCTGGCGTGGCGACGACGCTTACGGCGAGGTCATCCCCGGCCCGACCTATCGCAGCCGCGGCGAATTCTGCCGTGAGTACACGCATACGATCTATATCGGCGGGCGCCCGCGCGAAGGCTACGGAACGGCTTGCCGCGAGCCCGACGGCTCCTGGCGCATCGTCAGCTGAACGAAAACGCAGCGTCGAATTGTCAAAGGGGCTGGTTCAGCCCCTTTTTTCCGCGTACTAACCCTTACGTGACACCGTGTCGCCACGCTTATGCATCGTGTTGTCGCTTCGCTAGCTGTAGATAGGGTTCATGTCGGTCTGGATTCTCTTCGCCTTGATGACGGGCGCCGCGGTGATGGCGGTGCTCTGGCCCCTCTCCCGCGCCCGCTCGGCCCGTGATCTCACGAGCCGCGAGGGCGAGCGGCGTTTCTATGAGGATCAGCTCGTCGAGATCGACCGTGATCAGGCGCGCGGCCTCTTCACCGCAGAGGAGGCGGCATCCGCAAAGGCCGAGGCGGCGCGTCGGCTGATTCGCTCCACCGCCGCCAATGTCGCGCCGGCGAATACCCTCGACGAGCCGGCCCTTCGCCGCCGCCGCGCGGCGTCCGCCGTGGCGCTTTCCACCGTTCCGCTCATCGCGCTCGCCATCTACGGGGCCTACGGCTCCCCCGGTCTCCCGGCGCAACCCCTCGAGGCGCGCCTGCAGGAGACGCGGGACATTGCGGCAATCGACATCGACGAAGCCGTCGTGCGGATCGAGACACATCTCGCACAAAACCCGACCGACGGGCGTGGCTGGGAGGTCCTGGCCCCCGTCTACATGCGGCAGGGGCGGTTCGAGGAGGCGGCGGCTGCGTATCGCTCGGCCCTCCAGCATCTCGGCGAGGAGACGATGCGGCTCGCCAACTACGGTGAAGCACTCGTGAACGCGCAGGCCGGCATGGTTTCCGCCGATGCGCGCGAGGCCTTCGAGGCGGCGGTTGCGCACGACGACGCCAATCCGAAGGCGCGGTTCTATCTGGCGCAGGCGGCCGAGCAGGATGGCGATACGGCAGCCGCCGTGCGCCAATACAACTGGCTCGCCGAGCGCGCGCCAGCCGATGCGCCATGGCTCGGCGTCGTCCGCCAGCGCATCGTGGCGCTGACGGGCGATGCGGCCGGCGCAGCGGCGGCCGGCTCGGCCGCGGCGCCAGCCGATTCCGGCGTGGACGGCGATGCGATCATCGGCATGGTGTCGCGCCTCGAAGCGCGGCTCAAGTCGGATGGCGGCAGCCCGGAGGAGTGGGGCAGGCTCGTCCGATCCTTCGCCGTGCTCGGCCAGCAGGAGCGCGCTGTTGCGGCGCTGGATGATGCCCGCAGCGCGCTCGCCTCGGACGAGGCCGGTCGCGCCGAAGTCGAGGCGGTGGCGCAGGAAGTGGGAATTACTGGGGGCGAGAGGCCATGACGCGCAAGCAACGTCGTTTGACCATGATCGGAGCGGCCGGCATCGTGATGGCGATGGCGCTCGGGCTCGTTCTCGTCGCCATGCAGGATACCATCGTCTTTTTCCGCGCGCCCAGCGAGATCGCAGAGCAGAACATTGCGCCGGGAACACGCTTCCGGCTGGGTGGGCTGGTGGAGGACGGGTCGATTCGTCGCGAGGACGGGCAGATTGTCTTCTTCAAAGTGAGCGACGGAGGTGGCACAGTCGAGGTGCGGTATCAGGGCCTGCTTCCCGATCTGTTTCGCGAAGGGCAGGGGGTCGTGACCGAGGGCGCGCTCGACACTGCGGGGCTGTTCGTCGCGGATACGGTTCTGGCGCGTCACGACGAGAACTACATGCCGCGCGAGGTCGCCGATGCGTTGAAGAAGCAGGGCGTCTGGCAGCACGGCGAAGAGGCCGGGGCGGCCACGCCGGGAACGCCCACGCAATGAGGTTCACGATCAAGGGGGAACAAGGCTCGTGCTGATAGAAGCCGGACATTACGCTCTCGCGCTCGCGCTGGGCCTGTCGATCGTGCAGTTCATCGTTCCGCTCTGGGGCGCGCGCGTCAATGACGGTGTGCTGATGGGCGTCGGCGCGCCGGCGGCTCTGGGGGCCTTCGTCTGCGTCGCGTTCTCGTTCGGCGTCCTGACCTGGGCCTATGCGACGTCCGACTTCTCGCTCGTCAATGTCTATGCCAACTCGCATTCGGCCAAGCCCTTCATCTACAAGATCACGGGCGTGTGGGGGAACCACGAGGGCTCGATGCTGCTCTGGATCCTCATCCTCGTGCTCTTCGGGGCGATGGTGGCGATTGCGCGGAATTCCGTTCCGGTGAAGCTGCGCGCCAACACGCTCGCCGTGCAGGGTGCCGTAACGACCGCCTTCCTCCTCTTCCTGCTGATGACCTCGAACCCGTTCGAGCGCATCGCTGCAGCACCTCTGGAGGGGCAGGATCTCAACCCCGTGCTCCAGGATCTCGGCCTCGCGATCCATCCGCCGCTGCTCTACATCGGCTATGTCGGCTTCTCGATCACCTTCGCCTTCGCCATGGCGGCGCTCATCGAGGGCAAGATCGATGCGGTCTGGGCCCGCGCCGTCCGCCCCTGGACTCTCGCCGCCTGGGCGTTTTTGACCGCGGGTATCTCCATGGGCTCGTACTGGGCCTATTACGAACTCGGCTGGGGCGGCTGGTGGTTTTGGGATCCGGTGGAAAACGCCTCGCTCCTGCCCTGGATCGCGGGCACGGCGCTCATCCATTCCACCGTGGTGATGGAGAAGCGCGACGCGCTCAAGGTCTGGACGATACTGCTCGCAATCCTGACCTTCTCGCTCTCGCTGATGGGCACCTTCCTCGTGCGCTCGGGCGTGCTGACGTCGGTGCACGCCTTCGCCGTCGATCCCGATCGCGGGCTGTTCATCCTCGGGATTCTCGCCTTCTTCATCGGCGGCTCGCTGGCGCTCTTCGCCTGGCGCGCGCCGCTGCTGCGACAGGGCGGCGTGTTCGCGCCGGTCTCGCGGGAAGGCGCGCTCGTCCTCAACAACCTCTTCCTCGCCACAGCCTGCGCCACCGTGCTGATCGGCACGCTCTATCCGCTGGTGCTTGAGGCGCTGACGGGCGCGAAGATCTCCGTCGGCGCGCCGTTCTTCAACGCCACCTTCATCCCCGTGATGATCCCGCTGCTGCTGATCCTGCCCTTCGGCCAGGTCCTCGCGTGGAAGCGCGGCGATCTGCTTGGAACGGCGCAGCGCCTCTTCGTGGCGATGGCGATCACGATCGCTGTGACGATCCTCGTCTTCGCGCTCACGATCGGGGGGCCGGTCCTGGCGCCGCTGGGGGTCGGCATCGGCGTATTCCTCATTCTCGGATCGCTCAACGAGATCTTCACCCGCGCATGGACCAGCGGATCGTCTCCCGGCGTCGCGCTTCGCCGCGCGGTCGGACTGCCACGCTCCACCTGGGGAACGGTGCTTGCCCATGCGGGCGTCGGCGTCACGGTGATCGGAATCGCCGCCACCGCGTGGTCCACGGAACGCATTGTTTCGATGCGGATCGGCGACATGGAGCCCGTTGGCGGATACACGGCAAGGCTCGATTCCGTTTTCCCGCGCACCGGGCCGAACTTCCGCGAGGATGTCGCCCGCTTCACGATCCTGCGCGACGGGCGGGATCTCGGGACGCTCGAATCGATGAAACGCTTCTATCCCGCGCGCAACATGCCGACGACCGAAGCCGGCCTGCGGACATTCGGGACGAGCCAGGTCTATATCAGCGTCGGGGAACCGCAGCCCGACGGCTCACTCGGCATGCGGCTCTACTACAAGCCGTTCATCCTTCTGATCTGGTTCGGCACCGTCATCATGGCCGTCGGTGCGGGCATAGCGATGACGGACCGCCGCTATCGTATCGGGGCCCCGGTCCGCAGCCGCAGGACGAGGGACGACGCCATGCCGGCGCCGGCGGAATGACCATGAGCCTGCATCGTCGCCTCACGCGGTTCCTGCTGCTCGCGATCCTTGCGATCGGCCTCGCTGCGCCCCAGGCCTACGCGCTCCAGCCGGACGAATTGCTCGACGATCCCGTGCTCGAACAGCGCGCCCGGGAGATCTCGGCCGGGCTGCGCTGCCTCGTCTGCCAGAACCAGTCCATCGACGATTCCGACGCACCCCTCGCGCGCGATCTGCGCGTGCTTGTCCGCGAGCGGCTGGAGGCTGGGGACACGAATGCGGACGTGGAGAGCTTCGTCGTCGCCCGCTATGGGGATTTCGTGCTGCTGCGCCCGCCGATGAACGCCTACACGATCATCCTGTGGACCGCTCCGGCGTTCGTGCTGCTCGCCGGGGCGATCGGGATATTCATCACCGTCCGCCGCCGCAGGGTCGTGCGGACCGTGCCCGCGCTGAACGAACAGGAGCGCGAAGCCCTGGAGCGCATCCTCGACAGAGAACGCTGAGCGTCGAGATCAGTTATCGAGCGTCGCGGCAGGCTCGCGGCGGTCGAACACGACCTTCCCGCCCTCGATCGCGAGGCTCAGGCCGCCGTTCTTGAGCGCAAGCGCGGGTTCGCCGAATATCTTGCGCCTCCAGCCCGACAGTGCTGCGACATCCGCGTCGTCGTCCTCGGCGATCGCTTCGAGATCATCGACATTGGCGATGATCTTGGGCGCTACGCCCTCGTTCTCGCAGACAGCTTTCAGCAGGACCTTGAGCAGTTCGACGGTCGCCGTGTTGTTGCCGCGTCCGCGCGCACGCCCGGGCAGAGTGACATCGCCCATCTCGCGTTCGAGCCCGGCCTCTATCAGCGCGAGGATCTCGGTGCCAGTCCGTGAGCGCTCGAAGCCGTTGGGGGTCGAGCGCAGGCGGGAGAGGGCCTCTGCGGTGCGGGGCTGGGAGATGGCGAGGTCGACGACGGCGTCGTCCTTGAGCACGCGGTTGCGCGGCACGTCGCGCTTTTGCGCCTCCAGCTCGCGCCAGGCAGCGATCTCCATCAGCACGCCGAGTTCCTTGACCTTGCGCACGCGGCCGGCGAGGCGCTTCCAGGCGTTGGCGGGGTCGGCGGCGTAGGTATCGGGTGACGTGAGGATCGCCATCTCCTCCTCGAGCCAGGCCGTGCGCCCCGTCGCTTCCAGCTGACGCGTCAGCTCCTCGTAGACGAGCACCAGATGCGTCACGTCGGAGAGCGCGTAGGAGAGCTGCGCCTCGCTGAGGGGCCTCCGCGACCAGTCGGTGAAGCGCGAGGATTTGTCGATGCGCGCCTTGGCGATGTCGTTGGCGAGCTGCTCGTAGGAGACCGAGTCGCCATAGCCGCAGACCATCGCCGCGACCTGGGTATCGAAGAGGGGCTTGGGGATGATCTGCCCCATGGTCCAGATGATCTCGACATCCTGGCGCGCGGAGTGAAACACCTTCACCACACGCTCGTCGGCCATCAGCGCGAGGAACGGCGCGAGGTCGAGCCCGGGGGCGAGCGGATCGACGAGGAAAGCCTCGTCGGTCCCAGCCATCTGGATCAGGCAGAGCTTGGAATAATACGTCGTCTCGCGCATGAACTCCGTATCGACCGTGACGAACGGCAGAGCGGCGAGGCGGGTGCAGGCGGCGGCGAGCGCCTCGGTCGTGATAATCAGCTTCATGCCAGTCCTTTGCCTACTGTGGACGGATTTCGCAAGCATTAAGGATGGATGGTATCGATCTTGCGCCCTTGACAAGTCGCGCACAAAACATGCACTCGAAGGCCGACCCTCCTACTTGAGCAATCCGGTTCCATGCATCGCTATCGTACCCATACCTGCGCCGCCCTTCGTGAAACCGATATCGGCACGGAGGTTCGCCTGTCCGGCTGGTGCCATCGCATTCGCGATCACGGCGGGGTGCTGTTCATCGATCTGCGCGATCACTACGGGATCATGCAATGCGTGATCGATCCGGATTCGCCCGCCTTCAAGCTGGCCGAAGTGCTGCGCTCGGAGTGGGTGGTGCGGATCGACGGCAAGGTGCGCAAGCGCCCGGACGGGACCGAGAACAAGGATCTGCCGACGGGCATGATCGAGATCTTCATCACCGATCTCGAAGTGCTGGGCGCAGCCGAAGAGCTGCCGATGCCGGTCTTCGGGGATCATGATTATCCAGAAGAGATCCGCCTCAAATACCGCTTCCTCGACCTGCGCCGCGAGAAGCTGCACGCCAACATCATGAAGCGCGGGCAAATTATCGATTCGATTCGCGGACGCATGAAGGCGGGCGGCTTCTTCGAATTCCAGACCCCGATCCTGACGGCTTCCTCGCCCGAGGGCGCGCGCGACTTCCTCGTCCCCTCGCGCCTGCATCCAGGCAGGTTCTATGCGCTCCCGCAGGCGCCACAACAGTTCAAGCAGCTGATCATGATGTCGGGCTTCGATCGCTATTTCCAGATCGCCCCCTGCTTCCGCGACGAGGACGCCCGCGCCGATCGCTCGCCCGGCGAGTTCTACCAGCTCGACGTCGAGATGAGCTTCGTCACGCAGGAAGACGTCTTCCAGTCGGTCGAGCCCGTGCTGCGCGGCGTGTTCGAGGAATTCGCCGACGGCAAGCGCGTAACGCCCGTCTTCCCGCGCATTCCCTACGCTGAAGCCATGCTGAAATACGGCGTCGACAAGCCGGACCTGCGCAACCCGCTGATCATCGTCGACGTGACGGAGGAGTTCTCCCACGAGGAGGTCACCTTCAACGCCTTCAAGAACGTCATCAAGGCGGGCGGGATCGTGCGCGCCATTCCGGCGACGGGGGCTGCGAGCCAGCCGCGCTCGTTCTTCGACAAGCTCAACGACTGGGCGCGCTCCGAGGGCGCGGCCGGGCTCGGCTACATCGTCTTCGAGGACGAGGGCGGCGCGCTCATCGGCAAGGGGCCGATCGCAAAGTTCATTCCAGCCGAGATCCAGGCCGCCATCGCCGCAAAGGCGGGCGTGAAGGCGGGCGATGCCGTGTTCTTCTCGGCCGGCCAGAAGGCGAAGGCCGTGGCGCTTGCCGGCAAGGCGCGCATTCGCATCGGTGACGAACTCGGCCTCGGCGACAAGGACCAGTTCGCCTTCTGCTGGATCACGGATTTTCCGATGTACGAGTGGGACGAGGACGAGAAGAAGATCGAGTTCTCGCACAACCCCTTCTCGATGCCGAACTACGATCTCGACAAGTTCCTCGCCCTCAACCCTGCGGATGCCGAGGAAATCCTGGGCATCACGGCGTTCCAGTACGACATCGTCTGCAACGGCACGGAGCTGTCCTCCGGCGCGATCCGTAACCACCGCCCCGACGTGATGCGCAAGGCCTTCGGGCTCGCGGGCTACGGCGAGGATGTTCTGGAATCGAAGTTCGGCGGCATGCTGCGCGCCCTCGAACTTGGCGCACCCCCGCATGGCGGCATCGCGCCCGGCATCGACCGCATCGTCATGCTGCTCTGCAACGAGCAGAACCTGCGCGAGGTAGTGCTGTTCCCGATGAACCAGAAGGCGGAAGATCTCCTGATGAGCGCGCCGTCCGAGGTTTCGGCCAAGCAGCTGCGCGAGCTGCATATCCGGCTGAATCTGCCCGAGAAGGGCTGAACGTTTCGAGCCGCGTGC
>Ga0208490_100100_pt1 | contig 68120 bp, 69 predicted proteins | sample SubbioAug_CSWold_FD_184818 | JGI IMG/M metagenome (GOLD analysis project Ga0208490, IMG submission 184818) | Serpentinite rock and fluid subsurface biosphere microbial communities from McLaughlin Reserve, California, USA - CR11Aug_CSWold (SPAdes) | ecosystem: Environmental > Terrestrial > Deep...
CGCCGTTTCGGAAGCGCGGAATGAAATGCGTTTCGCGTTCCCGAGATTTTGGAAGGGGTCGGACGGGGAGTCGGTTCAGGTTTCCGCGTCTTTGGAAGGGGCTGGGACGCTGACGCTTCACCGACAATGCGCGGGGGATCCGCACGTTTCAACGCGCGCGACGGGAACGCAGACGACCTACAGCGCGAAGTCGGGGCGGATCGTCCAGCCCGTGTACTCCTCGAGCCTCGCCATGAGCGTCAGCGCCTGCAGGGCGGCGTGGTCGTGGCTCACCGTCGAGTAGACGTCGATCGCGAGCGGCGGAGGCTCCCCAAACTTCGGGATCTCAATCTCCACCCACGCGCCCTCGGCGAGCGGCACGTACGGCCGCATGGTGCGCTGGTTCTCCACCGCCGTATCCACGGCGAGGGCAACGATCGACAGCGCATCCAGCTTCGTGACCGGCGACTGCACGACGATCGTCGCGGCATACTCGACCGGCTCGCGCTTGCGGCGCAGCGCACCGAACAGGTCGCGGGCGGGCTGATTCACACGGGCACGCTAAGCGTTCAGCCTGAACGGATGCCCGGTTCAGCCTGTGCAGACGACCCGACGCGTGATGGAATGAGACAACCCCCGCACCACCCACCCCACCCCATCCCGCGCGATGCAGCCGCGCCACCCCCGAGGACGCCGATGACGACGTTGCCGCCCACCCGACCCACGCCCGCGGGCGCGCTCGTCGCGATCATCCGACTCGCCCTCGTCGGCCTCACCGTCGCCGCCGTGACCGCGACGTTCCTCGACGCCGCCGAGCGCGGCCCCGTCAACCCCCTCAACTTCTTCGGCTTCTTCACCATCCAGTCGAACCTCTTTATCGCCGCCGTGTGGGTGTGGGCGGCGGCGCGCATCCTCCAGGGCCGCCGACCGTCGGCGGGCCGGACCCTGCTGCGGGCCATCGCCACCACGTTCATCGTCATCGTCGGCATCGTCTACGTCACACTGCTCGCCCCGCTCGGAGCAGAGGGCGGCGTACCCGTCGGCTGGGCCAACACGGTCATGCACTACGTCACGCCGATCGCGGGCGCGGCCGACTGGATCCTCTCCTCCGATCGCGTGCGCCTCTCCCTGAAGCGTCTCGGCTGGGTGCTCGTCTACCCCACCGTCTGGGTCACGGTCGTCCTCGTGCGGGGCGCCACCGACGGATGGGTGCCCTACCCGTTCCTCAACCCCGACACCGGCTACGCGAGCGTCTTCTTCTTCGTCGGGATGATCGTGGTTGCCTTCATCACGGTCGGCACGCTCGCCTTCCTGCTCGCGCGCGTGCCCCCCGTGGTGCGCGTCGTCGCAGACGCGCCCCGAGCATCCACGGTCACGGCGCGCGTCTGATCGTCCGCCGGGAATATCCCGGCGTTTTATGCGTTTGCATGGATATCATGCATCCCGCAACGAGCGTGAGGAGCGCACCATGACCGCGACAACCGAAGGTCTGCACCACGTCACCGCCATCGCCGGCGACCCGCAGAAGAACATCGACTTCTACATCACCGGGCTCGGCCTGCGACTGGTCAAGAAGACGGTGAACTTCGACGACCCCGGCACGTACCACCTCTACTACGGCGACGAGGCGGGCCGCCCCGGCTCGCTCATGACGTTCTTCCCGTGGCGCGGCGTCCCCGGCGGCCGCATCGGCGCCGGCCAGTCGACCTCGACCGCGTTCAGCGTTCCCGCCGGCAGCCTCGGCTGGTGGACGGACCACTTCGCCAAGCTCGGCGTCGAGGGCCGCATCACGAGCACCTCCTCCGACGAGGAGCGGCTGCTCGTCACCGACCCCGACGGGCTGCAGATCGAACTCGTCGCCACCCATGCTGACGACCCGCGCGACCCGTGGGACTCGGCGAGCGTGCCCGCCGAGTACGCGATCCGCGGCCAGCACTCGAGCGTGCTCACCGTCCGCGACAGTGCGCGCACGGTCGAGCTCATGGTCAGCGACCTCGGGATGCGCGTGGTCGAGGAAGAGGGCAACCGCACCCGCCTCGCGGCCGGCTCCGGCGCCCCCGGCACCCTCGTCGACGTGCACGCCTCGAACCTCGTCGCCCAGGGCCTGACAGCCGGAGGCACCGTGCACCACATCGCCTTCCGGGTGCCCGACCAGGCCACGCAGGAGAAGTGGCGGCAGGAACTCGTCGAGGCCGGCCACCAGGTCACCCAGATCATGGACCGCCAGTACTTCACGAGCATCTACTTCCGCGAGCCCGGCGGCGTGCTGTTCGAGATCGCGACCGACACCCCCGGATTCGACATTGACGAGCCGCTACTGGAGCTCGGCCGCTCGCTCAAGCTGCCGCCGTGGCTCGAGCCCTCGCGCGAGGCGATCGAGAACGCCGTCGCGCCAATCCGCATCCCCGACGAGAACAACCCCGGGGTGGCCGCATGAGCGCGCAACTGATCGACTGGCCGCACCTCGTGCGCGAGCCGAAGGAGGGTGCATCCCACTACCTGCTGACCCTGCACGGCACGGGCGGAAATGAGACCGAGGTGGCCACCCTCGCGCAGCACCTCGACCCGACGGCCGGCGTGATCTCGCCGCGGGGTCGGGTGAGCGAGCACGGCATGACGCGGTGGTTCGCGCGGGTCGCGGAGGGCGTGTTCGACGTGGACGACGTGATCGCGCGTGCGCAGGAACTGGCCGCGTTCATCCGGGCGGCCCGCGAGCAGTACGGCATCCAGGATGCTCCGATCACGGCCGTCGGGTTCTCGAACGGCGCGAACATCGGCACCGCGACCGCCCTGCTTCACCCGGATGCTCTGCAGCGGGTGATCGCGTTCAGCGGCATGTACCCGTTCGGCGACCGCGACCCGATCGGCGACGCGTCGAGCGTTGAGCTCATGCTGCTCAATGGAGCAGCCGACCCGATGGCGCCGACGGCGAGCGTCGAGCAGCTTGTGCGCGTGGCCGAGTCGCACGGGGCGCACGTCGAGCGTCACATCCGCGCTGGCGGGCACGGCATCGACATGTCCGACGTGGCCGCGGCGCGGGAGTGGCTCGCGGCGCGGTAGACGCGGCACGGGGCCGCGACCTGCGTCGCGACCCCGTGCGCCCGTGCGCTCGTGTGCGCCTCAGCCCGAGGTGGCGTCGGTGCCGAGCGTGACCCGCTGCCGCCGCGATCTCTGGCTGCATCCTTCGTGCTACCGGTGGCCTGGCATGTTTCAGCCATCGCGCTCCCCATCCGTCGCGATTGCCCCGCCGCTCTCCCTCGGGCGGGGTCGACCATGGTGGGCCGGGCCCTCCGCAGGTGAGGTGCGAGCAAAAAGGGGAAGGCGCTCGTAAAGGCGCTAGTAAGGGCGCATCAACGGTGCGTCCTTACTAGCGCCGTGGCGGCGGGGCACCTCTCAGCGCGAGGAGAGGTCGGATTCGATGGCTCGGGTCGCGCGGTGGAGTGCGGGTAGTGTCTGTTCGCACTGGTCGACAGGGTCGCCTCGGCGAATCATTGACACGTTGACGGCGGCAACAACCCGGCCCGTTGGCCCTCGCACCGGGGCCGCGATCGACCTCAACCCCTCCTCCAATTCGCCGTCGACTAGAGCCCACCCCTGGGCGGCAACGCGGTCAATTTCGGCGGCGAGCGCCGAGGCATCAGTGATCGTCTCGGGCGTGAACGGGTGCCGAGCGCCCGCAGTGAGCAACACCTCCCGCTCGGTGGCATCACGGTCGGCGAGTAACACCCGCCCGAGCGAGGTGGCCCATGCCGGAAATCGCGTACCGATAGTGATGCTGACGCTCATGATGCGTCGCGCCGGAACGCGGGCGACGTAGACGACATCGGCACCGTCGAGCACCGCGAGCGATGATGACTCGCCAAGCTCGCGCGAGAGGGTTTCGAGGTGCGGTTGGGCGATCTCGGGCAGCGAGAGCGACGACAGGTAGCTGTAGCCGAGCTCGAGAACGCGAGGGGTGAGCGCAAAGACGCGCTCGGTGGCCCGCACGTAGCCGAGCGTTTCGAGGGTGATGAGGAAGCGCCGCGCGGCGGCCCGCGATGCGCCCGCCCGCTGCGCCACCTCGCTCAGGGTCAGTTCGGGGTGGTCGGCATCAAACGCGCGGATGACGGCAAGACCCCGCGCGAATGCCTGCACAAAGTCGGCACCTGCGGGCCCGGAGCTTTCCGCAGGGTCACCGAACTGAGCGGACATGCGCCTATCTTTCCAGGACGACGGCGAGGCCCTGGCCGACGCCGATGCACAGCGTCACGACGGCAACCCCCGAGCCGCGACGGGCGAGCTCATGCGCCGCGTGACCGACGATACGGCCGCCGGACGCGCCCAATGGGTGGCCGATCGCGATCGCGCCGCCGTGAATGTTGACGTTCTCGGGGTCAAGCTGATCCCACAGCCGGATGCACGCGAGGCTCTGCGACGAGAACGCCTCGTTGAGCTCGACAAACGACACGTCGGCCCACGTGCGCCCGGCCTTCGCGAGCGCCCGGTTGGCGGCGTCGACGGGGGCGACCCCGAACACGTCCGGGTCGTTGCCGTAGGCGGCGCGGCCGGCGATGCGGGCGAGCGGCTCGGCGTCGAGCGCACCCTCGGCACCGATCAGCACGGCGGAGGCGCCGTCGTTGATCGACGAGGCGTTGCCCGCCGTCACGGTGCCGTCGGTGGCGAATAGGGCCGTGAGCGACGCCAGCTTCTGCAGAGTGGTGTCTTCGCGAATGCCCTCGTCGCGGGCAAGCTCGTGACCGCCAACCTGCACGATCTCGGCATCGTAGGCACCCTCGGCCCATGCCCGTGCCGCCAGCTGGTGGCTGCGCAGGGCAAACGCGTCCTGGTCGTCTCGCGAAATGCCGTAGATAGCGGCGAGCTTCTCGGCGGACTCGCCGTTCGAGATCGTCCACTCTTTCGGCAGAGCGCGGTTGACCATGCGCCAGCCGATCGCCGTGTTCCACAGCGTCGGGTTGCCGATGGCCGGGTACGGCTTCGACGACTTCTCGAGCACGTAGGGAGCGCGGCTCATCGACTCGACACCGCCGGCGAGGATGACGTCGGCGTCGCCCGACTCGATGGCGCGCGAGCCCTGAATGACGGCGTCGAGCGACGAACCGCACAGACGGTTGACGGTCGTGCCGGTCACGCTCGTCGGGAACCCGGCGAGCAGCGCGCCAAAGCGGGCCACGTTGCGGTTGTCCTCACCCGCCTGGTTGGCGTCGCCAAACACGACGTCGTCGATGCGCGCCGGGTCAAGGCCGGTGCGCTCGACGACGGCTTTCATCACCGTCGCGGCGAGGTCGTCGGGGCGGACGTCGCTAAGCGCCCCTCCGGCGCGGCCGAACGGGGTGCGCACAGCGTCGTAGATGAAGCTCGCGGTCATCGCAGTCTCCTTACACGGGGTCGATCAGGTCGAGGTCGAGCCCCGTCAGCTGCCGCAGCTCGTCGAGCGTGGTGGTGCCGAACAGCTCTCGCACGCGAAAGCGGCCATCGACCACATCGACAACGGCGCGGTCGGTGTAGACGCGCGTAACGCATCCCACGCCCGTCAGCGGGTACGTGCACGAGGCGACGAGCTTCGATTCGCCCGTTTTCGTGAGCAGATCGGTCATGACGTAGACGTCTTTGGCGCCGATCGCGAGGTCCATGGCGCCGCCGACCGCCGGGATCGCGTCGGGCGCGCCGGTCGACCAGTTGGCGAGGTCGCCCGACTCGGAGACCTGAAAGGCCCCGAGGATGCAGAGGTCGAGGTGCCCGCCGCGCATCATCGCGAACGAGTCGGCGTGGTGGAAGTACGCGGCGCCCGGCAGCTCGCTCACCGCCTGCTTGCCCGCGTTGATCAGGTCGGGGTCGACCGCGTCGTCGGCGGGCGCCGGGCCCATGCCGAGCATGCCGTTCTCGGTGTGCAGGATGACCTCGGAGCCGGGCGGCAGGTGGTCGGCCACGAGCGTCGGCGCGCCGATGCCGAGGTTCACGTATGCGCCGTTGGGAATGTCTGCGGCGACGCGCTTCGCGAGCGCGGTGCGATCGAGGCGATCGGGCTGCCCGGCGCGGTTATCGGATGCGCGGGGCGCGGTCACGGTCTGCTGATCGGTCACGAGGCACCTCCGCTGGTCACGCCGCTGCCGACGCCCGCGAGCGGGGCGCCCGCCAGATCGACGCCGCCCACGAACTCGCCCGCACGCAGCCACGGCCGCTCGCCAACCGCGACGACGCGGTTCACGAAGATGCCGGGGGTCACGACGGCCTCGGGGTCGAGCGCACCGACCTCGACGATCTCGTCGACCTGGACGACGGTGGTGCGGGCGGCGGTCGCCATGATGGGGCCGAAGTTGCGGGCCGTGCGGCGGTAGACGACGTTGCCGAGCCGGTCGGCGGCGAGCCCGGAGATGAGGGCGACGTCGGCGTGGATCGGGTATTCGAGGAGGTAGGTGCGGCCGTCGATGACGCGCTGCTCGCGGCCCTCGGCGAGCGGGGTGCCAACGGCGGTGGGCGAGTAGAAGGCGCCGATGCCGGCCCCCGCGGCGCGGATGCGTTCGGCCAGGTTTCCCTGCGGCACGAGCTCGAGTTCGAGGCGACCCTCGCGGTAGGCGGCGTCGAAGTGCCACGAGTCGCTCTGCCGCGGGAACGAGCAGACGACCTTGCGAACGCGGTCTTCGGCGATGAGGCGGGCGAGCCCCACGTCGCCGCCGCCCGCGTTATTGCTGACGATGGTGAGGTCGCGCGCGCCGGCATCGATGAGCGCGTCGATGAGCTCGACCGGCTGGCCCGCGCGACCGAAGCCGCCGACCATGACGGTCGCCCCGTCGGCGATGCCCGCGACGGCGGATGCGACGTCGGGCACGGTCTTGTCGATCACCGATGCCCCCTTCCGTTGTTCGCTATACGAACATTAGTTCGCTCGACGGACAGTCTACAACGTGCGGAGGAGACGGGGAAGAGCGTCTCCACCGCACCCCCGCGCCCGCGTGGTCAGTGTCGGCGACGGTGCACCGACTGTGGCGTCAGGTACGTCTCAAGCCCCTCAATGCCGTACTCGACGCCCATGCCCGAGTCGTGCCTGCCGCCAAAGGGCGCCGAGTGATTAGACGCGAAGAAGTTGATACCGATCGAGCCTGTATCGACGCGACGGGCGACGTCGTACGCCGCCGCCTCATCACGCCCGAAGACGATGCCACCCAGACCGAATGGGGTGTTGTTCGCCACCTCGATCGCGTGCTCGACGTCACGCACGGGGATCACCGTGATGACCGGCCCAAAGATCTCTTCCCGCGCGACCGTCATCTCGGGGGTCACGTCAGCGAAGACCGTCGGAGTCGTGAACGTGCCGATGCCGAACGGGTTCGGCAGCTCGCCACCCGCCACCGCACGCGCCCCCTCCTCGACGCCGGCGCGCAGGTACCCGCGCACCGTTTCTTCTTGGGATGCGGTGGCCACCGGCCCAAAGACCGTCGCCTCGTCGAGCGGGTCACCCAGCGCGGAGCCGGCAATCGTGTCGGCGACGAGCTGCACGACCGCGTCGTAGTTCTCGGGCGTGGCGAGTATGCGCGTGGAGATGTAGCAGGTCTGGCCGGTATTGCGCAGGCAGCTGCGCACGAGCACCGAGCCGAGGTGGTCGAGGTCGGCGTCGGGCAGCACGATCGCCGACGACTTGCCGCCGAGCTCGAGTGTGACGGGGCGCAGCAACTCGCCACAGGCCGCGGCGATGCGTCGGCCGACCGGGGTGGAGCCCGTGAACGCCACCTTGTCGATTCCCTCGTGCCGCACCAGGGCATCCCCGATGGCGCCGTTGCCGGTGATCAGGTTGACGACGCCCGCCGGAATGCCGGCGGCGTGCGCCGCATCGACGAGGTAGCGAATCGACAGGGGCGTCGGCGAGGCGGGCTTGATGACGACGGTGCAGCCGGCGAGCAACGCCGGGGCGAGCTTGATGACCACCAGGTTGATCGGGAAGTTCCACGGCGCGATCAGCGCGCAGACTCCGACGGGGTCGCGGTTCACCACCGTCTCGTTGACCCCGTCGGGGAAGGCGCGCACATCGTCGCACTCGAGGTACTCGGCGAGGCCCGCGAAGTGGCGCAGGATCGAGGCGGCGTTGGCGGCCGCGCGGGACGTCTCGGCCACAGGCGAACCGTTCTCGAGCGTGTTCGTCACGCCCAGATCGTGGGCGCGCGCCTCGACCTCGTCAGCCATGCGGGTCAGCAGCACGGCCCGGGCCGACGGCGAGAGCGCGCGCCACTCGGTGAACGCCGCGCGGGCGGCGGCAACCGCATCGTCGACGTCGGCGCGGTCAGCGATCGGCACGCTGCCCCAGACCTCACCCGTCGCGGGGTCAACCACGTCAATCGTGCCGCTGCCGCGTGAGGGGCGACGCTCACCGCCGATGATGTGGTCGGTGACGTGCGTGTACGGCAGGGCCTGCGCGGCGGCGCGGTGGCGCGCCACCATCGCGTCGACGTCGAGTGCCGCAGCCGGAGCGGTGCCGGCGGCGGGGGCGGCCCCGTTCACGAGAGCAGCTCCGTCTTAAGCAGGGCCTCGGCGCGGGCCAGCTCGGCCTCGGCCATCTGCACCGCGGCGTCAGTCAACAATTCAGGGATGATCTCGCTGCGCAGGCGTCGCGCATATTCCGCGGGCGAGAGCCCGAACCAACCCGAGGCGAGGGCGATGCCCGTCGCGGTGAAGCGCCACAGCCGGTCGGCGTCGCGCACGAGGCTGTCTTCGAGCGAGTGCGACACCTGGCGGGTGTCGTGCCCGTCGATAATCGCGGTCACACGCTCGACGAACTCATCGTCGTAGCCGAGACTCGGCAGCACTTCGCGGGCGATGTCACAGCCGTGCCGCTCGTGTTCGAAGCGGATGTCGGCCTTGCGCCAGTCGCCGGCGAACCCCTCCGAGATGATCTTCGTCTCGTCGACGCGGGCCCAGCCCGTGTCGTGCAACAGGGTCGTGACGCGCACCAACAAAGCGTCGGCCTCGGGGTAGGCGTCGCAGAGGCGCTCAGCGTAGGCGACGGAGATCGGCAGGTGGATGTCGTTGGCGCGGGTGCGTGACTCGGTCACGATCGCGCGCCACACGGGGTCGATGTCGGTGATCGCGGGGTTGCCCTGGATAGGCGAGGTGTCGACGGCGACAGCGGTGGGGAGGGGCATCACGGGGCTCCTGGCTCAGACGAGCGACGGCTCGGCCGGCTCGACGACGGACTTCTTCAACGGCACCGAGGTGTCGGCGGCCGCGGACTTCGGGATCTCGGCCCCGCGGCCGAGCGCCGCGCGCACCGCCATGAAGTCGAGGGGTTGGTTGACGCAATCGGCGGCGATGAGCTGGCCATCTCGGTAGTAGAGGACGCTGAACTTCTCGGTCGCGGGGTCGCCGCGCAGCACGGTCTCGTCGTACCCGGTCGAGAGGCCCGCGATCTGCAGCTTCAGATCGGCCTGGTCAGACCAGAACCACGGGGTGGTGCGGTACTCGGCGCTCTGGCCGAGCAGCGTGGCGGCGGCCACCTTCGCCTGCTCGAGGGCATTGTGCACGCTCTCGAGCCGCACGCGCGGCAGGCTGCCGCGGGCGTACGGGTTCGGCATGATCGCGCAGTCGCCGCACGCGACGACCGCGGGATCAGAGGTGCGGCACGCGCTGTCGACAACGATGCCGCCGTCGACCTCAAGACCGAGCTGTTCGGCGAGCTCGGTGCGCGGCACGACACCGACACCGATCAGCACGACGTCCGCGTCAATCACCGTGCCGTCGTCCAGGCGCACGCCGGTGACGGCGCCCGCGTCCGACCCCGTCAGGGCGGTGATGCGCGCATCCAGCACGACGTCGATTCCGCGACGGCGGTGAGCATCTAAATAGAAGGCGCTCGTCTGCTCAGAGACGACGCGGCCGACGAGGCGCGGGGCGGCCTCGAGCACTGTGACGGCGATGCCGCGGGCCCGCGATGCGGCGGCAACCTCGAGGCCGATGAAGCCGCCCCCGATGACGACGAGCGACGAGGCGCGCGCAAGACCCTCGGCGATCGCAGCGGCGTCGTCGGCGGTGCGCAGGTAGTGCACGCCGGCAAGATCGGTGCCGGGAAGCTCGAGTCGGCGCGGGGCAGCGCCGGTCGCGAGCGCGAGGCGGGCGAACGGGATGCGGCGGCCGCTCGAGGTCACGGCAACGCCTCCCAACTCACCCTCCGTGCGCTCAATGGACGTCACGCACTCGCCCGCGACGACGTCGACGTCGTGCTCGGCGAACCATGCGTCGGTGCGAAAGACCAGGTCGTGGATCGTGATCGTGCCGGCCAGGTACGCCTTCGACAGCGGCGGGCGCTGATACGGCGCGTGCGGCTCGTCGCCGACGAGCACGATGGGCCGCTCGTCGCCGAGCTCGCGAAGGGAGGCGGCAAGCTGCACGCCCGCCTGCGAGGCGCCGACGATCAGCGTCGCATCGGTGAAAGATTCGGCGGCCACGTCACACCTGCTCGCTCGGCGTCGTGACGCAGTAGCTTTCGCCGTCGATGAGCTTGATCTGGCACGACAGCCGCGAGTTGTCTTCGCGCTCCACGGCCGTGCCGTCGAGCATCTCGTCTTCGATCTCGCTCATCTCGCCGGCAATGGCGGCGGTCTCCGGCGAGACGAAGACGTGGCAGGTGGCGCACGACATGCTGCCGCCGCACTCGCCGACGATGCCGGGCACGCCGTTGCGCAGCGCGGTCTCCATGACGGATGCGCCGGGCGTGCCCTCGACGATCGTCTCGGTGCCGTCGTGGGCGATGTAGGTGACGGTGGTCACGGTGTCCTCCAGAACAGGTGGGTGGGGGCGGCGATCAGAGGTACTGACGGCCCCCGTCGACGACGACGGTTTGGCCGGTGACTGACCGGCTCGCGTCGTCGGCGAGGAACAAGACGGTGCCGACGATGTCGTCGGGCTGGATGGGGCGGCGCAGCGCGCTGCGCTCGACCCCGTAGGTCTCGGCGCCCTCGATGAGACCGTGGCTGGCCTCGGTGAGGGTGAAGCCGGGGGCGACCGCGTTGACGGTGATGCCGCGCGGGCCGAGTTCGGTCGCCATGACGCGGGTGAGGCCGATGACGGCCGCCTTGCTCGCGACGTAGTGCGCCCACTGTGCCGAGCCACTCATCACGGTGGCCGACGAGATGTTGATGATGCGGGCGCCCTCACTAAGGTGCGGCGAGCAGGCCCGCACGACCTGCCAGGGGCCCTTCACGTTGACGGCCATGACGCGATCCCACTCGGGCTCGGCGATGGCTTCGAGCGGCGAGCGGGTGAGGGTGGCGTAGATCGCGGCGTTGTTGATGACGACGTCGATCTGCCCGCCCCCGACCTCGGCCGCGGTGGTCGCCAGGGCATCCGTTGAGGCGGTGTCCCTGACGTCCACCTCCACCGCGACCGCGCCCTCGAGCTCGGCGGCGACCTTGTGGGCCGCCGCCGAGTCGATGTCGGCGACCACCACGCGGTCGCCGCGCTCGGCGAAGGCGTGCGCGAAGGCGCGGCCGAGGCCGGCTCCGGCGCCCGTGATAATCACGGTGCGCGGCGACTGCGTGCTGGTCATGGTTTTTCTCCGGATGCTCGGGCGACTAGTCGAGGATCTCGACGGTGCCGGTGTTGCCGTTGACGCGGATGCGCTGGCCGGTGCGGATCGTGGTCGATCCGGTTCCGGTGCCGGTGACGGCCGGCATCCCGTATTCGCGGCAGACGATGGCGGCGTGGCTCATCATGCCGCCGATGTCGGTCACGGTGGCTCGGATTTTGCCGAAGACCGGAACCCAACTGGGGGCGGTGACCGAGGCGACGAGAATCTCACCGTCCTGCACCTCGCTCAGCTGGCTGGAGTTCGAGATGACTCGGGCGGGGCCCTCCGCCGTTCCCGGCGACGCCGCCATGCCCTTGAGGGTGCCCTCGGGGATGTCGCTCGCGCCGAGCCAGTTCTGAATCTGATCGGTCGTGATGCCCCAGAGCATCAGCGTGAAGGGCTCGGTGATCACCTCGGGCGGCGTGTTCAGCGCCGGCTGCGGCCGCTCGGTCTCGAGCGCCGCGACGATCGCGCGGCGACGGTCGACCTCGGCGGGCCAGTAGTCGGGGCCGATCGCCGGCGCGCCGACCATCCACCCGTTGACGTAGTCGAACAACACCTCGCGCACTTCGTCGCGACGCAGGTAGAACATGTCGTTCGTCTGCGGCCAGAAGCCGGCGTCGTGCAGCACGGCCGACAGCTGTCGGGCCTTGCGCCAGAAGACACCCATGGTCCAGTGCTCGATGTAGAAGTTGTGGTTCTCGACGTACGGGTACACCGTGCGCGCGAGGCCCAGCTTGCCGCGGAAGGTCTCGAGCTGCTCACCCTCGAGCAGTTCGGCGTACTCCTCCGTGATGCGATCGCGCTCGACGATCAGGTGGTCAATGTCGCGGTCGATGTCCTGACCCGCCAGCAGCTGGTCGATGTAGCCCTTGATGAACGCGAGCGGCGTCGAGGGCACGTCGCGCCAGTACTCGTCGTGCGCGTAGAAGCCGTTGCCGGTCGTGAAGTTGAACCACGGCTCTTGCGACTCGGCCCACTGGGCGAGCCATTCGGCGCCGCCCGGGCGGTCCGCGACGGCCGCGAGCAGAGCATCCGAATCGGACGTGTCGGCGAAGAGGTCAACCAGGTCGTTGTTGACCGCCAGCTTCGCGAGCTTCTTCAGCTCGTCGTCGGGGCGGAACAGCTCCATGTCGACGCCCTGCACCATGATCGCGATCGCCTGGTCGGAGATGCGCGGGAAGACCGCCTTGCAGAACATGAACAGGTCGAGGTAGGCCACGTAGCCGAGGTTCAGAAACTCGAAGTGGTACTGCCAGGCGCGGTAGGCGAGTGCGATGAGACGGTCGTAGTCGCCGAGCAGCTCGGTGCCGGGGCCGGTGCCCTTGCCCGAGAGCACGTCGGCGAGGTCGATCTTCTCGGGAAGCGCCGTGAACTCGAGCGACTCCATCTCGTCGATCGTGGCGCGCAGCTTCACCTGCCAGTTCTGAAGCAGGCTCTCCCAGTTCTGGAAGTAGTGGCCGGCGCGCTCCATGAACTGCGGAACGCGGGCCTCGATCTGCTCGGGCGCGACCGCGACGGGCGACATGTAGAGGTAGCCGTTGTGGATGCGGTACTCGATGCCATTCGCGGTCGGAATCAGCAGCTGGCGCGAGTTGTACTGGCCAAGACACCCGACGGCGAACTCGAAGCCGATCGTTTCGAACGGCTTCGTAACGGTCGGCCAGTGCTGGCTGTCGCAGAACCAGAACTTGCCGTCTTCGACCGCGCGGCGGTTGTCCTGGAATACGAGGTTGTAGGCGTAGAGGTCCTTCCAGCCTTCGGCGCCGGCGGGCGGCGCCTGGTCGTACGGGCTCGGGAAGGAGCGGCGAGGGGCGGGTGCTCCCTCGACGACGGGTGCAGCAGTCGTCGTTGACATGCGGGTCCTTTCAGGGGTGGGTGAGGCAGGGTGAATGGCGGATGATCGGGGCGGTCGTCGCCTACGCGCGACCGATCTGCGTGAGCAGAGACTGGGTAATCGACTCGATGCCGAAGCCCGAGGTCGTGACGGGCGGCTCGCTGTCGTTCTTGATCGACCAGACGGTCTCGGGGCGCGACTGCAAGAGCAGTAGGTTCTCGCCCTCGGGTAGCCCTCGGTCGATCGCCCACTCGATGTCTTGCGGGCAGCCGAAGTGCTTCTCGGCGCGCTTGGCGATGCGGGCAATCGCGGCGACATCGTCGTCGCTGAGGCAGCGAATGACGCGGCGCGCGGCCTCGACCTCGCGCTCGACAATGGTGCGCGCGTCGGCGTCGGGCACGAGCTCGGCGTGCTTGTCGCCGATGTGCTCCTCCGACACGGTGAGCATGACCTTGTCGACGCGCAGGTTGTCGGGGGTGACGGTGCCCGAGACGACGAGCTCGCCGAGGCCCCAAGCCGCGTCGATCACGATGGTCGACTTGTCGCCGTTCGACGGGTCGATCGTCATGGCGACACCGGCGGTGCGCGCGTCGACCATCTTCTGCACCGCGACCGCCATCGACAGGCCCTCGTCGGGGATACCGTTCTTCAGGCGGTAGACGATGGCGCGCGAGGTGTAGAGCGACGCCCAGCATTGGCGCACGTGTGCGGCAACCTCGTCGCGGCCGCTCAGCCACAGGTACGTGTCTTGCTGGCCGGCGAAGCTCGCGTCGGGCAAGTCTTCGGCGGTCGCGGACGACCGCACGGCGACGGGCGCAGGTGTGGCGAACCGCGACTGCAGGGCCTCATACGCCTCGGTGAACGCGTCGTGAATCTCCACCGGCACCGGCAGGGTGATCAATTCTTGGCGGATGCGCTCGGACGCCGCGTCAATCGAATTGGTGTCGTCCGGGTCAATGTCCGCGAGCATCCGCTGGATGTCGTCGGCGATACCGGCGTCGTGAATGAAGCGGTCGAACGCGACCGTCGTCACGGCGAAGCCGGGAGGAACGGGAAGGCCCGCCTCGGTGAGCTGGACGAGCGAGGCGCACTTGCCGCCGAGCAGCTCGTGATTCGCCGGCTCGCCGCCGTCGAAGAACTGGATAAAGGGGCTCGAGCCCATGTCAGGCCTCCCAGGTGACAGGAACGGAGGTGGGAACGCGGAAGGAGAGGTTCTCGCCGAAGCCGATGTCGGCTCCGTCGACGAGGCGCAGCTGCGGGGCGCGGGCGATCGTCTCTTCGAGCACGATGCGGGCCTGCAGCTTCGCCAGCTGGTTGCCGAGGCAGTAGTGAATGCCGAAGCCGAACGACAGGTGGTTGCGGGCGTCGGTGCGCGTGATGTCAAAGGCGTCGGGGTCGGTGAAGACCTCGGCGTCACGATTGGCCGAGCCCATAACGAGCAGCAGCTCGCTGCCCTTCGGGATCGCCACGCCGCCGACCTCAGCGTCGGCGAGCGCCTTGCGGCGCCAGGCGACGATCGAGCCGCTGTAGCGCAGCACCTCGTCGACCGCGCCGGGAATCAGGCTGGGGTCGTCGACGAGCTTCTGCCACTGGTCGCGGTGGCTGAGCAGCACGCGAATCGAGTTGGCGATCAGCGTCGTCGTCGTCTCGTGGCCCGCAAACAGCAGGCTGTAGCAGAGCGAGGCGATCTCGTGGTCAGTGATCTCGGCGCCGCCCTCTTGGGCTGAGACGAGGTCGGCGACCAGGCTGTCGCCACCGTCGCGGTGCGCCTCGACGACGAGCCGCAGGCAGTCTTGCCAGTACTCGACGAGGTTCTCGGCGTGCGGAACCTGTTCGGCGTCGCTGAGGTCGCCCCACGTCATGGCGGCGCGCGAGTCGGACCACCGCTTGTAGGTGGGCACGAGCGCCGCGTCGACGCCCAGCAGCGTCAGAATCGTGATGGTGGGGATGTCGTAGGCGACGGCCGCGAGGAAGTCACCGCTTCCCGTCGCATCGGCGAGCATCGCCTCGATCGACTTCTGCGTGTTCTCGCGGATGGTCGGCTCGAGCACCTTGAAGCGGCGCGGCGTGAAGGCGCGCTGCGCGATGGCGCGGATGCGGGTGTGCTCCGGGGGCACGCGGGCCGACAGGCCCGAGTAAGCGGTGAAGCCGCCCTCGGCCATGATGCGCTTCGCCTCGGGACCCCGCTCGCGCACGGGGGCCTGGGCGTTCTCGCTCGAGAAGGTCTCCCAGTCGGCAAAGACGGCCTTCACGTCGGCGTAGCGAGTGACGACCCAGTAGCCGATGCGCTCGTCGAAGTAGACGGGAGCGTTCTCGCGCAGCTTCGCGTACGCCGGGAACGGGTCGGTCATGTCGAACGGCTCGTAGCCGTAGTACCCGGCGTCGGCGAGAGCGGCGTGGTCGACCGGGCAGCCGCCTGTGCCGCTCGGGGCGGCTGCGGTGGTGCTGTGTGGCGAGGTGGCCATGACGACTCCTTCGTAGTCCGGCGTCCGCATCGGTGCGGTTGAGTTATTGAACGCCCGGCACGGCGAAAGCCCCTCCAGTGTTTCCACTGAGTGGAAACGACATCACGAGCGCACCCCAGGCTTCCTGGCGCCCATGCTCTGCAGCGGGAACTGCCCGACGCTCGCCTCGATGCGACGCGAGATGCCTCGCATCGCGGGGAGGTGACGCTCGAGGGTGCCGGCTTCGTCGGCGGGCGCGACAAGCCCGAGGGCGGCGCCGATGCCGCCCCCGCGCTGAAAGACCGGGACGGCGATAGACGCGGAACCGAGCCGCACCTCCTCGACGGTCAACGCGTATCCCCGCTCGCGAATGACGGCGAGTTCAATGCGCAGCGCCTCCGGATCGACGTTCGTGCGCGGTGTGCGCCCCTCAAGCGGCTGTGCGAGCACGGCCTCGCGCAGCCACGACTCGTCGAACGCGAGAAGCACCTTGCCGACGGCGGTGGCGTGCAGGGGCAGGCGACCGCCGACGCGTGAGGCCTGCGGAACGCGGCGTGTGTCGTAGATGCGGTCGATGTACAGCACCTCGGTTTTCTCTCGAATCGCGATGTGTACCGTGCGCTGCGTGAGGCTGTAGAGGTCTTGCAGAAGGGGCCGGGCAATCTCGCGCACCTGGCGGCCGGCATGCTGACCGAGCTCCCACAGCCGCAGGCCGATCTGGTATCGGCCGTTCGCATCACGCTGCAGCGCGCCCCAGCCTTCGAGTTCGGTAACGAGCCGGTGGGCCGTGCTGAGCGCGAGCCCGGTTTCTGTCGCGATGTCGGTGAGGCTGCGCGGCGCGAGCGACTTCTCGAACACGGCGAGGATCGACAACACCCGGCCGGTCACGCTCGACGGGGGGACGGGCACGTCGGCGGATGCGGTGCTCTCGATGGTCACGGCGACCTCCTCGATTCGGATCGCGCCTCATTGCGCGACGTCTTCCGGTGAACGGAAGCATAGTTGCCGTGTCGCCTCGCCGATGTGAGAGTTCGGAGATGAACTCGGCGACGAGCACTCGGTACCACCGCGATGTTCGGGGGTTCATCCCGAGCGCTGTCGAGGTGCCGGGCTACCTGACCTTGCCCGAGGCGCACGCGGACATCTGGGAGCGAGCGAAGGCGCACCTCGCGGTGCGCAATAACGACTCGCACACGCTCTACGCCTATGGGCTCGCCCGCGCACTGGTTGAGCGGGTTGAGGGAGCGAACCCCGACGTCGTGCTGCCGGCGATCCTCTTGCACGACACCGGCTGGTCGACCGTTCCCGACGACCAGATTCTCGACGCCATTGCGCCCGGCGGCGGGCGACCCGACCTTGTTCGCCAGCACGAGCTGGAGGGTGCGCGCATCGCGACCGAGATCTTGACGGCCCTCGAGCATCCTCAGTCGGTCATCGACGAGGTCATCGCCATCATTGACGGGCACGACTCGCGACGCGAGGCGATCTCGATCAACGACGCGTGCGTGAAGGATGCCGACAAGCTGTGGCGCGTCACTCCGCACGGGCTTGCCATTGTGCAGCAGTGGTTTGGACTCGACCACGACGAAGCCCTGCGCATCTGCTCGGCCCGGGTGCAGCCGTACCTGCTGACCGAGCCGGGGCGGGCGATGGGCCTCGCACTCGCCTCCGTCGCCTCGATCGACCAGCTGCCGCAGCGCGCGGGGCTGGTCTAGTCGATCTGGCCTAGTCCGCAGACTCCTCGAGTACCTCACGCGCGACGCGAAAGGCCGTGTTGGCGGCCGGTACCCCCGAGTAGATCGCGCTCTGCAGGATCACCTCGACGATTTCCTCGCGCGTGAGCCCGTTTCGCAGCGCGGCCCGCAGGTGCATCGCGAGTTCCTCGTGGTGACCGTGGGCGATAAGTGACGAGATGACGGCGACCGAGCGCATCCGTCGATGGAGGCCCGGGCGAGACCAGATGTCGCCCCACGCGTAGCGCGTGATGAGGTCTTGGAAATCGGACGTGAGGGGCGTCGTCGACGCCATCGTCGCATCCACATGAGCGTCAGAGAGCACCTCTCGGCGCGCGATCATGCCCTGCTCGTAGCGCTCACCGTCGGTGAGGCCGGAGCCGTCGGGGCGCGGGGGCGACGGTGTCATGTCACAGCCTTCCGGTCGTGTCGCTGAAGAACGCGATGAGCGCGGCGGCCGTGGTCTCGGGATCTTCGGCGGGCGGCAGGTGGGCCACGCCCGCGAGTCGCTGGGCTCGGCCGTGCCGCACGCCGCTCGCGATCTCGACGGCCTTCTGTTCGGGCGCGACCTGGTCGTGCTCGCCCCAAAGCGCGAGTGTGGGGGCGCTGATCGACGCCAGCTCACCCCGCACGTCGTAGGCGGCGAGCGCCTCACAGCAGCGGGCGTAGCTCTCGTCGTCGGCGTCTTGCAGGGCGTGCAGCAGTCGGCCGGCGAGTTCGGGCTGCCGCTCAACCGAGCCGGGTGCGAACCAGCGCCCGGCCGAGGCGCTCACGAGCACCGAGGTCGACTGCGCCCGCACGGTGGCGGCGCGCTCATGCCACGCCGCCGGGTCGCCGAGTTGCGCGCCCGAGGCAATGATGGCGGCAGCCCCGACGAGGTCGGGGTGCCGCATCGCGAGCGCAAGGCCCGTCGCTCCGCCGAGCGACACCCCCGCGTAGAGGATGCGCGTCGCCCCGAGCGCCCGCGCCCCGTCGGCGACGGCGTCGGCGAGGTCGGCCACGGTGAAGACCTCGGTCGCGGCGGGCGAGACGCCGTGGCCGGGCAGATCCCACGCCGTCACCCGGAAGCGCGGCGTGAGCAGCGGCGCCACCGCCTCCCAGAGAATCGTCGAGGTGCCGAGCGAGGGCCCGAGCACGACGAGCGGCGCATCGTCGGGGCCGGCGGGCGCGGTGAACCGGATGCTCGGAACGCTCACTGCTCCCCTCCCGCCTGATCAAGGGCGCGGTCGACGAGCAGCTCGGCCGCCCCGAGGTAATGGCCGGGGTCGTGGTCACTCGCCGCCGGGTCGTCGGGCCCGACGACCGCGCGCCGCTCAGCGAGGACGTCGGCCGCGGCGGCCTGCAGCGTGCGCGCGGCCGTGTCGGCGTCGACGACGAGCCCTTCGGTGAGCCGCGCCAGCGCGGCTGCCGTGCCGAGGCCGAGGCGCGTCAGCTCGCGCAGCGTCGGCCACTCGGCGTGCCACGCGCCCTCGGGCCGCTGGTCGACGGCCTGTGCGCTCGCGGCGTGCAGGGTCGCGCCGAGGAACGGCGCGCGCAGCGCTGCGCCGCGGATCAGGACCGCGTCGACCGGGTTCTGCTTGTGAGGCATCGCCGACGAACCCCCGGGCGTACCCTCGGCGAGCTCGCCAATCTCACTGCGGCTGAGCGTCGCGACGTCTGCGGCGAACGCTCCGGCCGCGTCGACGAGCCGGGTGAGCGCGTCGCCCAACTCGGTGATGGGCCAGCGCGTCACGTGCCAGGGCAGCGCGGGCCGGGCGAGGGCGAGCTCGTCGGCGAGCGCGTCGCTGACGGCAAGCGCCGCAGCCGCCGGGTCGGCGAGGCCCGCCACTCGGGCGTGCTCAACCGCGGCGGCGAGGGTTCCGGCGGCGCCGCCGAACTGCGCGGGCAGGGAGGCGGCAACAGTCTCGAGCTGTGTCCGGGCGCGCTGGAGCGCGGCGAGGCGCGGCGCGAACCTCAGGCCGATCGTCGTCGGGACCGCGTGTTGACCCAGCGTGCGGGTGACCGCGGGCGACGTGCGGTGTGTCTCGATGAGGCGGGCGAGGGCGCGTTCGGCGCGGCGAGCATCCGCCACGATGACCGAGGCGGCCCGGTGCGCGACAAGCATCAGTGCCGAGTCGAGCACGTCGTGGCTGGTGGCGCCGCGGTGCACACTCGGTCGGTCGGCGGCCTCGACCCGCTCGCGCAGGGCAGTGACCAACGGGATCACGGGGTTGCCTCCGGCGGCGGCCGCCGCGGCGAGCGCCCCGCCGTCGAGTCCGTGACCCGTGACCGGCTCGCCCACGCCGCGCCAGCCAAACGCCGCGGCGAGGCGGCCAGCCGCGTCGACGCCGACGCCCTGCGTCGCCCATGCTCGGGCCAGGGCGATCTCGACCGTGACGAGCGCGTCAAGCACCGCCCCATCGCCCACGAGCTCGGGGCGGTCGGGGCCGAGCGGCGCGAGCAGGCCGAGGTCGACGACGTCGTCAGTAGGCAAGGAAGACGGTCTCCTTCTCTCCCTGCAGCCGAACATCGAAGCGAAGCCCTGCGTCGGTGCGGGTGGCGATGAGCGTAGCGCGATCGTCGGCGCTGAGGCTCGACAGCAGCGGGTCGGCGGCGAGTGCCCGCTCGGCCGCGGCATCGCCGGGCGCGGCCGGCACGTAGGCGCGGGTGTGCAGTTTATTCGGCAGGCCGCGGGCGTAGACCACGACGCTGATGAATGCGGCGCGACCCTCGGCGGCACCGGGCTCACGAGTCCAGAAGTGGTACCCGCCCTCGTCGTCGGTGAAGCCGCGGCCGAAGCCGGTGAACGCGCGGCCGTCGCGGCGCAGCGTGCCGCGGGCGGTCGGGATCGCGCCGTCGGCGTCGGTCTGCCAGATCTCGAGGAAGGCGTCGGGGATGGGCGAGCCGAGCCCGTCGCGCACGGTGCCTTCCAGCACGATCGCGCCGGGCGAGCGCGGTGGCACGAGCTCGTTCATGTGGGGAAACTCGACGCCGTACGCGAAGAACGGTCCCACGGTTTGGCCGGGGGTTGGGGCGTGGGTGCGCGCGGGAACGGTTTGCCCGCCCGTCGCGGCGATGTCGGGTGCAGCGCCAGGTGCGCTCATGCGTGCTCCTCCTCGGGTTCAAACCACGTGGCATCTGGGCCGTCGACCACGATGTCGAAGCGGTAACCCATCGAGAACTCGGGTGCCGTCAACTCGTGGTCGTAGACGCCGATCAACCGGTCGCGGTCTTTCTGGTCGCGGATGGTGTTGTAGATCGGGTCGAGCGCGAACAGCGGGTCACCCGGGAAGTACATCTGGGTGATGAGCCGCTGCGTGAACGACGAACCGAACACCGAGAAGTGAATGTGCGCGGGCCGCCAGGCGTTCACGTGATTGCGCCACGGGTATGGCCCCGGCTTGATCGTCGTGAAGCGGTAGCGGCCGCGGTCGTCCGTGATGATGCGCCCGGCGCCCGTGAAGTTCGGGTCGAGCGGGGCGGGGTGCTGGTCACGCTGGTGGATGTAGCGGCCGGCGGCGTTCGCCTGCCAGATCTCGATGAGCTGGTTCGCGAGTGGTCGCCCCCACGAGTCGGTGAGCCGCCCCTCGACAGTGATGCGCTCGCCCTGCGGCTCGCCCGCGTGCTGCTTTGTGAGGTCGGCCTCGATCGCGGCGACGTCGCGCTGCCCGAACGCGGGCGAGAACAGTTCGATGGTCTCGGGGTCGACGAGCTGGGGGTTCTTCGTGGGGTGGCGCAGAACGCTCGATCGGTACGCGGGGAAGTCGTACAGCGTCGCCGGCAGGTGCTCGCCCGCTGCGACGCGCGCGGCAGCGGCCTCGTGGGCGGCGGTGATCTCGGCGGTGATCTGCGACTGTGGCGCCTGGTCGGGCGCGGCCAGCAGCGTCTCGGGCGCGGCGGCGGTCTCGGACATGCGGTCTCCTTCGACGGGGATGCTGGTCGTCAGTGTGCGCGCACGTCGCCCCGCGTGCATCCCGATTCCCATCCAATGGGAGTCGTGTCATGCTGTCGGTCGTGGCGAACTCCCCCTCCGGCGACTCCGTGACCGATCGCCTCGTGCGCGTGCTCGAGACCTTCACACCGACGCGCACGGTGCAGACCGCCGCCGAAATCGGCCGCCGCTCGGGCCTTCCGCCGTCATCCGCACATCGGATCGTCAGCGAACTCGTTGAGGCGGGGCTGCTCGAACGCGATGATGATCGTCGCATCCGCATCGGCATGCGGCTCTGGGAGTTGGCGACTCGCTCGTCGCACGCCCTGCGCATGCGTCAGGCCGCGATGCCCGCCATGGAGCGCGTGCAGTCGCGCATCCGCGAGCACACGCAGCTGGCGATTCTCGAGCAGGACGAGGCGCTGTTTCTCGAGCGGCTGAGCGGCCCGGGGGCGGGCTCGAACGTGACGCGCGTTGCGGGCCGTCTGCCGCTGCACGCCTCGTCGTCGGGGCTCGTACTGCTCGCGCACGGTGAGCCCGAGCTGCAGAACCGCATCCTCTCGGCGCCGCTGCCCGCATTCACGCGGGAGACCATCACCGATCCGTCCGCGCTGCGCCGCAAGCTCGCCGAGGTGCGGCTGCTCGGCCACGCCGTCGCCCGTGGCTCGATCGAGGCGGTGTCGACGGGGGTCGCCGTGCCCGTGCGCGACGAGACCGGGCGGGTGGTCGCGGCGCTGTCGGTCGTGCTGCCGCGCGACGCGGCCGTTGAGGCGGCACTCATTGAGTTGCACGCCGGAAAACGTGAGATCGAGCAGTCGCTCGGATACCGCGGCTGACGCGCATCCTCGACCCGCACCATCACAAAACAATTCCGTTCAATGAGAACCCGCCCGGATGCGCGGGGTGCGTCGGCGCACACTGACCGCACCGAGCATCCAGGAGGAAGCATGACCGTTGCCGTTCGTACCCAGGTCGCCATCGTCGGCGCGGGCCCCGCGGGCCTGCTGCTGTCGCACGTGCTCGACGCCTCGGGCATCGACTCGGTCGTCGTCGACCAGCGCAGCCGCGATGACATCGAGTCGACCATTCGCGCCGGCATTCTCGAGCAGGGCACTGTCGAGTTGCTCGACACCCTTGGAGAGCACTCACGGGCCCGCACCGTGGGCAACAAGCACGACGGAATCCTCCTGCACTTTGACGGCGCGAGCCACCGCATCGACTTCCCCTCCCTGAGCGGCCGCAGCGCCTGGCTCTACCCGCAGCACGAGGTGCTGCGCGACCTCGTCGCGGCGCGCGTCGCCGCCGGCCAAGACCTGCGCTTCGGCGTCACCGTGACCGCGGTCGACGACAGCGACCCGTCGCGGCCGCGCGTCATCGCGACGAACCCCGACGGCAGCGAGCTCGTCATCGACGCCGATGTCGTGATCGGCTCCGACGGCTCGCGCAGCGTCGTGCGGTCGACGGTGTGCGGTCCGACCCGCTCGGGGTTCTTTCGCGAGTACCCGTTCGCTTGGTACGGCATCCTCTGCGAGGCCCCGCCGAGCGCGGATGAACTCATCTACTCGAACTCGCCCGACGGATTTGCGCTCATTAGCCAGCGCAGCGAGACCGTCCAGCGCATGTACTTCCAGTGCGACCCGCACCTCGACCCCACCACGCTCAGCGACGACCAGGTCTGGGAGGAGATGGGCAAGCGGGTTCCCGGAGTCACGCTCAACGAAGGCCCCATCTTCCAGCGCGACGTGCTGCGCTTCCGCAGTTTCGTGGCGAACGAGTTGCGCAAGGGCCGCGTCGTCATCATCGGCGACGCGGCGCACACGGTGCCGCCGACCGGCGCGAAGGGCATGAACCTCGCTGTCGCCGACGTCGCCGTGCTGCATCGCGCGCTTGTTGCGCTGCTGACTGAGGATGACGAGCGACTGCTTGACGCGTTCGCCGAAACGGCCCTACAGCGCATCTGGAAGGCCCAACACTTCTCGTGGTGGATGACGTCGATGCTGCACGTGACCGACGACGCGAGCGAGTTCGACAAGCGCCGCCAGCTTGGCGAGCTGCGCTCGATCATCGACTCGGAGGCGGCGCAGGCCTACCTTGCCGAGGGCTACACCGGCTGGCCGCTGTAGGCGCACCTACGCCGGATCGAGGCCGAGTTACCGCGGCAAATTCGCCTCAATGAGCGACACGATGGCCTCGTCATCGGGCGCCGTCGTCGACCGGAAGCGGTGAATCTCACCGCTCGGAAGCACGAGAAACTTCTCGAAGTTCCACGCGACGGGGCCGGCGAGTCCGACGCCGTCCTTCGCCTGCACGAGCTCGGCATACAGCGGGTGGCGCTTGCCGCCGTTCACCTTCACCTTCTCGGTCATGGGGAAGGTGACTCCCCAGGTCGTGCTGCAGTACTCGGCGATCTTGTCCTCGCTCGACAGCTCCTGCAGGAACTGGTTCGAGGGCATCCCGAGCACGGTGAAGCCGCGGCCGGCGTAGCGCTTCTGCAGCTGCTCGAGCTGTTCGTATTGCGGCGTGAACCCACACCGCGACGCGACGTTCACGACGAGTACGACGTTGTCGGCGAACTCGCCGAAGGTCGTCGCGCGACCGTCGAGCATGGTCAACGGAATGGATGTGAGAGCGCCGGTCATGCCATCACGGTAGGTCGAGGCGCTGGGCGATTGCCCCGCGGCAACCCGGCATAAACTGAGGCCGCAGAGGGCAAGCAAAGGAGCCGCGGGTGTCGGACACTCTCTTCGACTACTTCACGCAGGTTGAGCTACCCACACCCACCCTCGGGGCCGACGAGGTGACGAGCATGTTCGCCGAGCACTTCGGCGTCGAGGTCGACCTGCAGCCTCTCGGCAGCCAGCAGGACCAGAACTTCCGCGTCTTCCCCCGCGGTGAGTTGACGCCGCTCGGCGTGCTGAAACTCAGCAACCCCGCCTTCAGCGAGGCCGAGATCACGATGCAGGATGCGGCGGCCGCGCAGGTGGCTGAGCGGCAGCCCGCTCTGCGCATCCCGAGGCTGGTCGCCGGGCCGCGCGGCGCGATGGCCGCGTGGTGGCAGTCGAGCGAGGGGCGCATCCACGCTCGGGTGATTGAAAACATTGCCGGGTCGACGCTGACCGGCTCGAGCTACCTCGCACCCGACGTGGTCGCCCGCATGGGCGAGCTGTCGGGGCGGGTGAGCGTCGCGCTCGCTGACTTCCACGACCCGGCAGACAGCCGCGTACTGCAGTGGGATCTGCGGCACGCCGAGCGCGTCATCGAGCTGCTGCTGCCCCGTGAGCCCGACGCGGACGTGCGGGCGACCATCACCGCCGCGATCGAGCCCGCGCTGCGCGTGCTCGCGCCGCTTGCTAAGCACCTGCCCGTGCAGGCCGGGCACTTCGACATCACCGACGACAACATGCTGCGCCCACCGGGCGGGCGCCTGCCCGACGCCGTCATCGACTTCGGCGACGTGGCCGCATCGTGGGCAGTCGGCGAGCTCGCGACGACGCTCTCGTCGGTGCTGCACCACGACGGCGCCTCCCCCGCCGCAACGCTGCCGGCGATCCGCGCGTTCCACGCGCTGCGCCCGCTCAGCGTGCACGAGGCCGACGCGCTGTGGGCGCTCGTCACGCTGCGCGGCGCCGTGCTCGTCCTGAGCGGCCGCGAACAGGTGCGCCTCGACTCGGCCAACGAGTACGCGAGCGGCGCCCTCGACCGTGAGTACCGCGTGCTCGAGCGGGCGGCGTCAGTGCCGCCGGAGGTGATGGCGCAGGTGGTGCGCCGGGCACTCGGACTGCCGGTCGCCGCCCCCGGCGGCGGGCCCGACGCGTCACCGCTGCCACCGTTCACGACGCCCACCGCGCTCGACGCGGGCACCGTCTCGCCGCTCAACGACGAGGGCGCCTGGATGCACGCGCGCACCCTCGACGACGCCGCTCTCGCCGCCCTCGACGCCGGATCCGACGTGGCGTTCCTGCCGCCCTGGCGCCCCATCCTGACCGGGGCGCCGCAGCGCACCCCGTCCGCCCCCGCCACGATTCCCACCAGCGTCACCCTGTGGCTGGCGGAGCCGACCCCGGTGCTGGGGTCGGTCACCCGTGAGGGCGACGCGCTCGTCGTGCATGGCGACGCAGAGGTACTCGCGTTCACGGCGGCGGGAGGCCTCGGACCGGAGCCGATGTTGCCGGCCCGCACGCGCATCCGGGTGACGCGGCGCCCGGAGGGTGCGCCCGCGGCTCCCCCGCTCGTCGAGGCGGCCTCCGCCGACGGGTGGCGCGCCGTCGTGGGTGACGCCCTCGACGCGCTGGGGCTGGCCAGCCACGTCGCTGCCGTGACGGGCGAGGGCGATGCGGGCGAGCATCCTGATTCGGCCACCGTGTTGGCCCGCCGTGAGCGCCACCTCGCCGAGGTGCAGGAGCACTACTACGCGGCTCCCCCGCAGATTGAGCGCGGCTGGCGCGAGTACCTCGTCGACACCGACGGCCGCGTGTACCTCGACATGCTGAACAACGTCACCTCGGTCGGGCACGCGCACCCGCACGTCGTCGAGGCGGCGCACCGGCAGATGCGGCTGCTGAACACGAACTCGCGCTTCCACTACGCGGCGATCGCCGAGTACGCCGAGCGCATCGCCGCCCTGCTGCCCGACGAGCTCGACACGGTGTTCTTCGTGAACTCGGGCTCGGAGGCGACCGACCTCGCCATTCGCCTCGCGATGGCGGCGACCGGCCGACGCGACATCGTCGCCATGCGCGAGGCGTACCACGGCTGGACGTACGCGAGCGATGCGGTCTCGACGTCGATCGCCGACAATCCCAACGCGCTCGAGACGCGCCCCGACTGGGTGCACACGGTCGACGCGGCGAACTCCTACCGCGGCACACACCGAGGGGCGGATGCTCACCGCTACGCCCCCGAGGCGGTGGCCGTCATCGACGCCCTCGCCGCCGATGGCCGGCCCCCCGCCGGGTTCATCTGCGAGCCCTACTTCGGCAACGCGGGCGGTGTCCCCCTGCCCGAGGGCTACCTCGCGCAGGTGTACGACGCCGTGCGCCGCCACGGCGGGGTCGTCATCGCCGACGAGGTGCAGGTCGGCTACGGCCGGCTCGGCGGCTGGTTCTGGGGTCACGAGCAGCAGGGGGTGGTGCCCGACATCGTCGCCGTCGCCAAGTCGGTGGGCTCGGGCCACCCGGTCGGCGCGGTCATCACGACGCGGGCGGTCGCCGACAAATACCGCACGGGCGGCTACTTCTTCGCCTCGACCGGAGGCTCGCCCGTCTCGTCGGTCATCGGCATGGCCGTGCTCGACGTGATCGAGAACGAGGGCCTGCAGCAGAACGCGTGGGAGGTCGGGCACCACCTGCGGGGACGGCTGGAAGCACTCATGGAGCGCTACCCGATCATCGGCGCCGTGCACGGTTCGGGCCTCTACATGGGCCTCGAACTCGTCCGCGACCGGGAGACGTTGGAGCCCGCGACGGAAGAAACGGCGTGGATCTGCGACCGCCTGCGCGAGCTCGGCGTCATCATGCAGCCCACCGGCGACCACCAGAACGTGTTCAAGATCAAGCCGCCGCTGTGCGTCACGATCGAATCGGCCGACTACTTCGTCGACCAGGTCGAACGGGTGCTCGCCACCGGGTGGTAGCAACACCCCGTTATTCCAACTATTTCTGGAATAAACCAACTATAGTTGGCAAATGAAGTTGCAGTCACCGTTCGAAGTCGTCACGCCAACGGCTGACGGGGAAGTTCTCACAGCTCTGGTTCGCCGGGGCGACTGGATGAGCATCAGCCAAGTCGTCGAGCTTGTCGGCTCGCGCAGCGACGAGGGCGTGCGGCGCGTCATCCGGCGGCTCGTCAACCAGGGCATTGTGGACGAGTTGCCCGTCGGAGGGCGCTCGGTTTTCCGACTCAACCCGCATCACATACTCGCCCCAGCCATCACGTCGATAGCCCGGGCGCGCGAAACGCTGCTCACTCTGCTCACGGGGCGACTCGCGAACTGGAATTCGCCACCGCTATACGCCGCACTTTTCGGGTCCGGTGCACGTGGCACCATGACGTCGACGAGTGATCTCGACCTCCTCCTGGTGCAACCCCACGCCACGGACGAGGTGTGGGATGTCGACGTCGCCGAGCTCGTGGTCGATGTACGGTCCTGGACCGGCAATGACCTGCGCGTTGTGCAGTACACGGAACATGAAGTTGGTCCCACCGATGCGCTTCTTGCTGAGCTCATCAATGACGCGATCCCGCTCCTCGGCGACCATAGCTGGTTCAGGCAACAGATCGGACAGAAATGACCCCAACTCGGCCCGCCGACCGCGCGCTTGCTCGACGACGCCTTGCGAAGGCCGAGGAGTTTTGGGAAGCGGCCGAAACACTCGCGGGCGATCCAGGGTTCATGAACGCGTACACCGCACAACTGGTCCTCAGCGGAATCGCCGCCGCTGACGTCCTGTGCGCGGCGAAACTCGGCCTGTACGCTCCGACCGGAGATCACTCAGAAGCGGTGGCTTTGCTCAGGCGAGTCGAGCCCGCCCTTGCGGGTAACCTCAGCAAATTGCTCGCCGCAAAGACGCGGGCTGAATACTCGGGACAATTCATGAAGACAACCGAGATGACGGGACTCCGACGCGCTGCCGAGGCGTTGCTCAACGCCGCGCGAATCGCCTAAGAGTCGCTCTACTTTCGCGACCGCAGCGCGCTCACCACGATTGCGATGCCGCCCACGACCACGAGGATCGGCCAGATGACGGCCACGCCGATCTCGATGCCATCGAGCGACAGCGCGATGATCGCGGCGATGATCGCAAGCCCGATGGCGGGGAACCACGCCCAGCGCTGAGCGCGACCGCCCGGGGCGAGAGCGAGCACGGCGAAGGTGAGGGCCGCGCCCACGAAGAGGGCGACGCCGGCCGCCTGGTCGCCGACGAGTCGTTCGGCGACGTCCGCTGCCCCCAGCGAGACGAGCATCCCGGCCGGAATGATCGCCCACCAGCGGCGCCTCGCTGTCGCCGCGACCGCCCAGAATCCGAGACTCGCGATCGCGAAAAAGACGAACTCGCGCCACTGCGGGATGCTCGCCGACAGTTCCAGCAGCGACCGCACGCCGATGGCGGCCAGCACCGCGCCCGGAATGGCCGCCCACCACGAGCCGCGGTCGGTCGCGAACGCGACCCAGAACACGGCGCTCGCGCCAAGTTGCACGCCGATCCACCAGAGCCCGAGGTCAGCTCCGTCGACGAAGAGGTCAATCAGCCCGAGCACGCCGGCGAAGGCGAGGGCGATTCCGAGGGTGACGCGAACGGCGACGCTAGACATGGTGTCCTCCCGACTCGAGATGGTAGCGAGCAACCGGTTCTGCGACGACGCGCGGATCACCGTCCGGAATCATCGCGACGATCGCCGCGGCCCCCGAGGCTGCCAGCACGGAGGCGGGGAGTGCCGCCCACCAGTACCGTGCCTGCGCCGCAAAGAGAGTCCAGAACACCGCACTCGTGGCGAGGAAGATAGCGACCCACGACACGGTGAGCTCGGGCGGCCGGGGCACCTCGTTCAGGACGAGCAGGCCGCCCGTGAGAGCCACCGCGGTAATCGGCTGGGGCTCGAAGTTGAGTCCGACCACGTCGGGCCTCCCGTCGATCGCTCGAGTGGCCGGGCTCGGGTTCCCGGATCGAGTGATTCCACGGTGTCACCCTTTCGGGGGGTGTGCACGGGTCGAAGGTCCCGATGTGCCGCAGCAGCGTTTGGCACGATGGCTCACGGCGAGCGAGAGGGTATGCACATGTCCGAGTGGGTCTGGGAGACGTCGCCCGACGGCGCCTCGCGATACGTGCTCGGCACTGCAGGTGAGAACCCCCTGGTGTGCATTGGGGTCAACCCCAGCACCGCAGTGCCAAACCAGCTGGATCGCACGGTGACTCGGGTCAGCCGCTTCGCCGAGCGGGCCGGGCACGACAGTTGGGTAATGCTGAACGTGTACCCGCAAATCTCGACCGACCCGGCGGGATTACACCGCGAGTGCGATCCCCTACTGATGGAGCAGAACCTGCACCACATCGCGCAGCGGGTCGACGTCCGCCCGCTGACCGTGCTGGCCGCGTGGGGTGTCCTCGTCGAGTCGCGTCCGTACCTGGTGGGCCTCGTGGGCGCAGTCGTGGCGCTGCCCGCGCTAGCCTCCGTCTCGTGGGTGTCACTCGGTGCCCCCACGAAGGCCGGGCACCCGCGGCACCCGTTATATGTGGGCGGCACCACGCCACTCGAGCCGTTCGACGTAGCCGCGTACCTGGACGCCGAAAAACGAGAAAACCCCCGGTAGACCGGGGGTTCTCCTGGCGGTGACGGTGGGATTTGAACCCACGGTAGGGGGTTACCCTACACAACTTTTCGAGAGTTGCACCTTCGGCCGCTCGGACACGTCACCGCGGTCGAGTGTAGTACAGCCGCGCGGTCGGGTCGAAACCGGTCTGCGCGGATACGATTCCGACCGTGCCCTGGAACCCGCGCGTCCCGTTCGTGCGTCGCCGCGTCGCCGCGTGGCGCCGCCGGGCCGACGAACCGGGTGAGCTTCTGTACGTCGCGCTGGGCGACTCGGCGGCGCTCGGCGTCGGCACCGCGGACCTCGACGCCAGTTACATCGGCCTCATCGCCCACCGGCTGCAGCGCCTGGCACACCAGCCGGTTCGCGTTGTGAACCTCGGCCGCTACGGCGCCCGCACCGACGACGTTCTCGACCGCCAGCTCGACGCCCTCGCCGACGCCGAGCGCACGTGGGGTCGACCCGCCGACCTGGTCACGCACGCGATCGTCGCCGACGTGCCCTGCTTCCACTTCGGTCAGCGCGAATGGGATGCTCGGCGCATCTCGCGCACGATCACCGACGCCGTGCGCGCAGCCGGCCTCGCGCTCGCGCCTCTGCATCGCGTCACCGAGTTTCGGCGCGGCTGGGGCTCGTTTCCCGACTTCGGGTGGGACCAGTTCCACCCCAGCCGTCGCGGCTACCGGGTGTGGGAGTCGGCGTTCGCGGGGGCCGTCTCGCGGCGGGCGCGCGAACTGTGCGCCGATGTCGGCGGTGCCGCCTAGCCTTATCGTCATGGCCCGCACGACCGCGAACTTCCGTTGCATCGAGTGCGGGTGGACGACCCTCAAATGGGCCGGCCGCTGCGGCGGGTGCCAACAGTGGGGCACCGTCGTCGAGGCGGATGCTCCCTCTCGGCAGACGGCCCCGGCCCGCGTCCCCGAGGCGCGCGCCGCCCGCCCCATCACCGAGGTCGAGCAGGGCGAACAGAGCCACACGCCCACGACGATCGGCGAGTTCGACCGCGTGCTCGGCGGAGGGGTGGTGCCGGGCGCGGCCATCCTGCTGTCGGGTGAGCCGGGCGTCGGCAAGTCGACGCTGCTGCTCGAGGTCGCGGCCCGCGCCGCCCGCTCGGGGCAGCGCGTGCTCTACGTCAGCGCGGAAGAGTCGGTCGCGCAGGTGCGGCTGCGCGCCGGCCGCACGGGGGCGCTGAGCGAGAACCTCTACCTCGCCAGCGAGACCGACCTCGCCACGATCCTCGGTCAGCTCGACGAGGTGCGCCCGAGCCTGCTCATCGTCGACTCGGTGCAGACGGTCGCCTCGTCCCTCATCGACGGGTTGGCGGGCGGGGTCGCGCAAGTGCGCGAGGTCGCGGCCACGCTCATCCGGGTCGCGAAAGAGCGCGCGCTGCCGGTGCTGCTCGTCGGGCACGTCACGAAAGACGGCACGATCGCCGGTCCGCGGATGCTGGAACACCTCGTCGACGTCGTCTGTCAGTTCGAAGGCGACCGGCAGACGAGCCTCCGGTTCGTGCGGGCGCTGAAGAACCGCTTCGGCCCGACCGACGAGGTGGGTTGCTTCGAGATGACCGGCGACGGCATCGCCGAGGTCGCTGACCCGAGCGAGCTGTTCCGCTCGCACGCGAGCGCCCCGGTCAGCGGAACGTGCGTCGCCATCGCCCTCGAGGGTCGGCGCGCGCTGCCCGTCGAAGTGCAGGCGCTCGTCGTGGCCAGTTCGGCACCGCAACCGCGTCGCGTCGTCAACGGCGTTGACTCCTCCCGCGTTGCCATGCTGCTCGCCGTGCTCGAGCGACGCTGCGGCATCGCTCTGTCGACCTACGACGTGTACGTGTCGACGGTCGGCGGCATCCGCCTCACCGAGCCGGGTGCCGACCTTGCCATCGCCCTCGCCGTCGCCAGCGCCCGGCGCGACAAGGCGCTCGACTCGCGCCTCGCCGCCGTCGGCGAGATCAGCCTCGCCGGCGAGATCCGCGGCGTCACGTCAGCCCCGCAGCGCGCCGCCGAAGCGAAGCGCCTCGGCTACACGACCCTCATCGACTCGGGCGCCGTGCACCTGCGCGAGGCGGTCCGGGCCGCGTTCGCGACGGCCCGCGACGAGAAGGTCGACATCCCCGAGTTCTAGGCGTTGCTGCCTAGACCTCGAGTTGAAGCGCCGCGAGCACCTCGCGCGGGTCGGCCTGCATCGAGTGGGGGCCCGCCACGTCGAACACGACCGCCTCGAGGTTGTCAACGTTCTGCTCGAGGAAGTCGCGCAGCGTCGGGCCGTCGTACGCCAAAAAACGGTGCGACGGCTCCTGCGGCACCATGTCGACGTAGCGCTCCGGGCTCGAAAACAGCAGCAGCATGAACTTTTCGGCGTCCTCAGCACGGAAGACGCGAATCTGCTCGGGCCCACTGCCGGGCAAGAGCGGCACGATGCAGTAGTCGTTGCGCAGGGCGAACGCCACAGCAGCCGTGTCTTGCCGCTCGAGCGCGGCGGCCAACTGCTGGTCTTCGGCAACCCTGTGCGGCGGCATGCCGCGCTTCATCTTCGGCGCCGACACGCCCCCCGGGCGGCCGCTCGGCCGCCCGCCCGACTTCTTGCTCGACTTCTTCTTCGGCATCGCCTCAAGCCTACGCGGGAGACGCCACAGCCCGCCCCGATCGGGATGCTCGGGCTCAGTTCAGCAGGAACGGCCGGTCGCCGTCGCCCGCGAACTCGCCCACCGACACGCTCAGACGATAGGTCGCCCCACCCCCGGGAACGGGCGTGCGCTGCACGTCACACACTCCGGGCTCGCTACGGGTGCGGTTCCACGGGATCGCCGGGGTCGACCGCTCTTCACCCGGCTCGAGCACGACCGTGGCGGCGACGGGGTCGACCTGGCAGTCGCGCGACGACCAGATGCGGTCGGGCCCCGAGGTAATCAGAAACTCCTGCACGTCGCTGCCCGCCTCGATGATGCAGGGGCGGCTACCCGTGTTCAGCAGGCTCAGCGACAACTGAGGCTGCGACTCGGGCCCGTAGCTGTCGGCGTCGGTGATGGGCGTGACCTGCACCTGTTCGCTCGTGCACGCCTGTGGTGCGCCGCCACCCTCGGCGGCGGCGTCCTCGGCCGCGGCGTCGAGGTCGCTCTGCTCGTCGTCGGCCTCAGACCCGTCGACCTCGGCGCTGTCGCTCGCCGTCGGCGCGGGCTCGCCCGACCCGGTCGGCTCGGCCGTTCCCGGTCGCACCACGATGAGGATGATGACGACGATGACCGCGATGAAGCCGAGCCCGACCACCGCGCGCCGCCGCCAGTAGACGCTGGGCGGCTGCGGTCCGACGGGGTGTCGCAGGCTCGACATGGGGCGAGAGTAACCCCGCACCACCGCGACAGGGCGTCACACGCGCCGCGAACGCCGTGACTCTCAGCGGCGAAGCGCCTCTACAGCGCCTTCAGCATGCGCGTGTTGCCGAGGGTGTTGGGCTTCACCCGAGACAGGTCGAGGAATTCGGCCACACCCTCGTCGGGCGAGCGCAGCAGCTCGATGTACACCTCGGGGTCGACGACGAGCTGCTCGTCGATCGGCTCGAATCCGTGCCGCTCGAAGAAGTCGACCTCGAACGTCAGGCAGAACAGCCGGTGCAGCCCGAGCGCCCGCGCCTCCGCCTCCAGGTATCCGAGCAGGGTGTGGCCGACGCCGCGGCCGAGCCAGTCGTCGCGAACGGCGAGCGTACGCACCTCGCCCAGGTCTTCCCACATGACGTGCAGCGCGCCGCAGCCGATCACCTCGCCCGCCTCGTCGACGGCGACAGCGAACTCCTGCAGCGACTCGAACAGCACGACCAATTCTTTGCCAAGCAGCACGCGTGACTGCACGAGTGGTTCGACAAGTTCCTTGATCGCCCGCACGTCACCCGTGCGCGCCCGCCGCACCTCAAACCCCTGCCCCGTCATGGAAACCAGCCTAGGGGCGCGGCCGCACCGCAACGAAAACCGGCCCCGTGCATCCCCCATTCGGATGCGCGGGGCCGGTAATCGTGGGCCCGGTCGCGTTAGTCTGCGGCGGGCAGCTCGGGGGCTCCGGCTGCGGGGCCTGCCTCAACGGCCGCGAGCTCGCGCTGCGTGGTCGTGATGATGAACTCGCCGCCGACGTAGTCGACCGCCACGTGGTCGCCCGCGTTCAGGCGACCGTGCAGGATCTCCTCCGACAGCTTGTCTTCGACCTCGTGCTGGACGGCGCGGCGCAGCGGGCGCGCACCGAGCGTCGGGTCCCAGCCGACCTTGATGAGCTGCTCCTTCGCAGACTGCGACACCTCGATCGACATGTCGCGATCGAGCAAGCGGTCGCGCAGGCGTGCGATGAACAGGTCGACGATCTGCAGTAGCTCTTCGGTGTTGAGCTGCGGGAACACGATCGTCTCGTCGACGCGGTTCAGGAACTCGGGCTTGAAGTGCTTCTTCAACTCTTCGACGACCTTGGCGCGCATGGCGGTGTAGCTCGCCTCGGTGTTGCCCTCGATCGTGAAGCCGACGGGACCACCCGTGATGTCCTTCGTGCCGAGGTTCGTGGTCATGATGATGACCGTGTTCTTGAAGTCGACGACGCGACCCTGACCGTCGGTTAGACGACCCTCTTCGAGCACCTGCAGGAGCGAGTTGAAGATGTCGGGGTGCGCCTTCTCGATCTCGTCGAAGAGCACGACGCTGAACGGCTTCCGCCGCACCTTCTCGGTGAGCTGGCCGCCCTCTTCGAAGCCGACGAATCCGGGAGGGGCTCCGAACAGGCGCGAGACGGTGTGCTTCTCGCCGTACTCGGACATGTCGAGCGAGATCAGCGCGTCCTCGTCGTCGAACAGGAACTCGGCAAGCGCCTTGGCGAGCTCGGTCTTTCCGACGCCGGTGGGGCCGGCGAAGATGAACGAACCGCTGGGGCGCTTCGGGTCTTTCAGGCCGGCACGCGTGCGGCGGATCGTCTTCGCGAGCGCCGAGATGGCCTCATTCTGGCCGATGACGCGCTGGTGCAGCGCCTTCTCCATGAAGATGAGGCGGCTGGACTCTTCCTCGGTGAGCTTGAACACCGGAATGCCCGTGGCCTGCGCCAGCACCTCGGCGATGACGCCCTCGTCGACGGTTCCGCCCGCGGCGACCTCGCCGGCACGCCACTGCTTCTCGAGGCGCAGCCGCTCACCGAGCAGCTTCTTCTCTTCGTCGCGCAGACTTGCGGCCTTTTCGAAGTCTTGGCCCTCGATGGCCTCCTCCTTCTGCGTGCGCACGGCGGCGATCTTCTCGTCGAACGCGCGCAGCTCAGGCGGGGCCGACAGGATCGACAGGCGCAGGCGGGCGCCGGCCTCGTCGATCAGGTCGATGGCCTTGTCGGGCAGGAAGCGGTCTTGCACGTAGCGGTCGGCGAGGTTCACGGCGGCGACGACCGCGCCGTCGGTGATCGACACCTTGTGGAAGGCCTCGTACTTGTCGCGCAGGCCCTTCAAGATGTTGATGGCGTGCGGGATAGCCGGCTCGTTGACCATGACGGGCTGGAAGCGGCGCTCGAGCGCGGCATCCTTCTCGAAGTGCTTGCGGTACTCATCCAGCGTGGTCGCGCCGATGGTCTGCAGCTCGCCACGGGCGAGCAGCGGCTTCAGGATGCTCGCGGCATCGATCGCACCTTCGGCAGCGCCCGCACCCACGAGGGTGTGGATCTCGTCGATAAAGACGATGATGTCGCCGCGCGTGCGGATCTCTTTCGTGACCTTCTTGAGGCGCTCTTCGAAGTCACCGCGGTAGCGGCTGCCGGCGATGAGCGAGCCGAGGTCGAGCGAGTAGAGCTGCTTGTCTTTCAGCGTCTCGGGCACTTCGCCCTTGACGATCGCCTGGGCGAGGCCCTCGACGACGGCGGTCTTGCCGACGCCGGGTTCGCCGATCAGCACGGGGTTGTTCTTCGAGCGGCGCGAGAGGATCTGCATGACCCGCTCGGCCTCCTTCTCGCGGCCGATGACCGGATCGAGCTTGCCCTCGCGGGCGGCGGCGGTGAGGTTGCGGCCGAACTGGTCGAGCACCTGCGAACCCTTGTCGCTCTGCGTCGACTCGCCGCCGACGGCGACCGCCTCCTTGCCCTGGTAGCCGGAGAGCAGCTGGATGACTTGCTGGCGCACCTTGTTCAGGTCGGCGCCGAGCTTGACGAGCACCTGCGCGGCGACGCCCTCACCCTCGCGGATGAGGCCGAGCAGGATGTGCTCGGTGCCGATGTAGTTGTGGCCAAGCTGCAGGGCTTCGCGCAAGCTGAGCTCGAGCACCTTCTTGGCGCGCGGCGTGAACGGAATGTGCCCGGTCGGCTGCTGCTGCCCCTGGCCGATGATGTCCTGCACCTGCTCGCGCACAGAGTCGAGCGAGATGTTGAGCGACTCGAGCGCCTTGGCGGCGACGCCCTCACCCTCGTGGATCAGCCCGAGCAGAATGTGCTCGGTGCCGATGTAGTTGTGGTTGAGCATCTTGGCCTCTTCTTGGGCCAGCACGACAACCCGACGGGCTCGGTCGGTAAAGCGTTCAAACATGTCGTCACTCCTCACGAAGGCGTAATGGGGAGCCTTCGGTACATCGAGGGTAACCACGGCGGGTGCCGCATTCTGCCCCTGTTCGCCGTGGGCGTGACGGGGTTCGGCGCCCTCACAGAAAGCCCTTGACGGGATGCACGCGCCCGGTCAGTTCGCCGGGGTGCGGCGTAGGGTGATCGCGTGAGCAACCTTGAGGTCGAGCCGGCCGAACTGCTGTGCGACGACGACTCCGCGCCCCGGTTTCAGCTGCTCGAGGCGCGGGAGGTTCCGCTCGGTGGGCCGCGCGCCATGACCGTGCGCCGCACCCTGCCGCAGCGCGAGCGCAGCCTCATCGGCGCGTGGTGCTTCCTCGATCACTACGGCCCCGACGACATCACCGAACGGGATGCCGGAATGGTCGTCCCTCCCCACCCCCACACCGGACTGCAGACGGTCAGCTGGCTGTTCGAGGGTGAGATTGAGCACCGAGACTCGACGGGCGCCCACCAGATGGTGCGGCCCGGCGAGCTGAACCTGATGACAGCGGGCTCGGGCATTCAGCACTCGGAGGTGTCGACGCCCGCGACGACCCGGCTTCACGGAGCACAGCTGTGGGTCGCGCTGCCCGACCGTGACCGCCACACGGCACCGTTCTTCGAGCACACCGAGCCGGCGCCCGTACGGCTCGGCGACGCGACCGTGCGCGTGTTCGTCGGCGAGCTGCCCGAGTTGGCTGATCACGCGTCGGCCGCCCGCACGTTCACGCCGCTGCTCGGGGCGCAGCTCGACCTACCGGCGGGGGCCGTCGTCGACCTGGCGCTCGATCCGGCGTTCGAGCACGGCGTGCTCGTCGACTCGGGCCACGCGACGCTCGACGACGAACACGAGGTGGGCGCCGCGCAGCTCGGCTACCTCGCGCCGGGCGCCGAATACCTGCGTATCGAGGCGGGGGCCGACGCGCCGCTGCGCATCCTGCTGATCGGCGGAGCCCCGCTCGGCGAGCCGATCGTCATGTGGTGGAACTTCATTGGCCGCGAGCACGACGAGATCGTCGCCTACCGCGAGCGCTGGCAGACGGACGTCATCGACGACGCCGACCGCGCGGGCCGCTTCGGTCACGTCGACGGGTACGACGGGCCGGCGCTTCCCGCGCCCGCCCTGCCGAGCATCCGCCTGAGGCCCCGCGAGCAGTCGTAGCGCCTAACGCGCCGCGCACCACTCTTTCGCCTCGTCGAGACTCTCGACCTCGGCCGCGCCCTGCACGATCCCGCGCTGTGCGCCGTCGACCACGACGACGGCGTGATCGTGCTCCTCGAGGCGGTCGATCGCCCCCTGCAGGATGCGCTCACCCACCTGGTGCACGCGTGTCACCCGGTCGAGATCGAGCACAAGCACCCGGTCGGACGACTCCAGCACGGCCTCGATGGCGCTCAGCACCCCGCGCATCGACGCGAACACCAGGTCGCCCTGCACCGCCACCACGCCCGCGCCATACTCGGGCCAGCGCTCCTCACTCTCGCGCACCACGGGCAGATTGCCGCCCGGCAGCGTCAACGCGTGCAGCTCGTATCGGTCGGCAAGATCCTGCGAGGCCGCGACGGCGCGCACCGAATTGCCCCGAGCATCCAATTTCGGGCTGAACAGCCCCATGCCGAACTGGCCGGGGCTCGCCGTGATCAGCCCGCCCGACACGCCGCTCTTCGCGGGCGTGCCGACGGTCAGCAACCACTCGCCCGAGTAGTCGTACATGCCGCACGTCGCCATGACCGTGAGCACGTGCCGCGCCACCGTTCCGCTGAAGACCCGGTCACCGGTCAGCGGGTTCACGCCGCCCGTCGCGAGCGTCGCGCCCATGACGGCCAAATCCCGCGTCGAGACGAGCACCGAACACTGCTTCAGGTAGACCTCCATGGTGGGGTCGACCTCGTCGGTGAGCGAGCCCGCGCTGCGCATGAAGTGCGCCAGTGCGCGGTTGCGGTCGCTCGCGCCCTGCTCCTCCTCGTACACGGTCTCGTCAAAACCGAGCGACCGCCCGGCACACGCCTCCATGAGGGCGTGGATGCGCTCGTACTTCTCGTGCGCGTCCGCCCCCGACACGAGAGCACACGTCACGAGGGCCCCCGCGTTGATCATCGGGTTGTCGGGGCGGCCCGTCTCCTCCTCGAGACTGATCGCGCTGAACGCCTCGCCGCTCGGCTCGGCGCCCACATGCTCGTGCACTGACTCGAGTCCGCGGTCGCTCAGCGCGAGCGCGTAGGTGAACGCCTTCGAGATCGACTGCACCGAGAACTCGACGTCGGCATCACCCGCCGCCGACACGTACCCGTCGGGCGTGCAGACGGCGAGGCCGAACAGTCGATGGTCGGCGTGCTCGAGCGTCGGAATCGACGCCGACGTCTCACCGCGATAGTCGTGCTTGAGTCGCTCGTGCAGGGTGACGAGTTCGCGCTCAATCGGGTCACCGATCAGGGATGCCACGCTCACGCTCCTCGCTGCGCCGCAGCGCGTCGCCGCCGGGTCGGAGCCCCGGCCCTACTCACTCGTGCGGATCAGCGCCCTGCTTCTCGATGCGCGCCCGCTCTTCGGCCTCGATCTCGCTGAACGTCTGACGCTCGGCGCGGTCGGCCCGAATGATCGCGCGCATTGCGAACCAAAACAGCAGCCCGAGGAGGATCGTCGGCGTGACCGAGAAGATCACGTTCCCCCAGAACGATTCAGGCATGCCCACATGGTACGCCGGGATGCTCGGAGCGGCCCCCACGAAGACCGTTGCGCCCGCGGCGCGCGGCCAGGCGAGCGCGACGGCGCCTACGAGTCCTGCAGCTGCCGGCGGCGGAACAGCAGGCCGGCAGACAGGACGACGACGCTGACGGCAGCGACGCTGCCGAGCGCGATCGGAATGATGATGGCGGGGTCGAGCGCCGTCGATGCGGAACCCCGAGCATCCGTGCCGTCGACGGACAGCGTGGGCAGCTGGAAGCCATCGAGTTCAGTGAGGCCCGGTTCGATCGTCACGTCGCCGACCGCGGCCGACAGTCGGCCATCATCGGCGATCGCGACGACGCAGTATGTGCCCGCCTCGAGTCCTGCGGTGACGAGGCTGACGGCGAACGGCTCGCCGGCGGTGACCGTCACCACGCGGTCGAGCACCGAGGGGCGGCAGTCACCCAGCACCTGGGGGGACAGCGACAGCGTGACATCGACATCACCGGCGCCGCCGACGATGCCTTCAACACGGAGGTCACCCGCGACCGTCTGGCCCTGCGTCGGCGCGGTGATGCGCAGCGAGTCGACGGCGAAGGCGTTGTCGGCCCAGGCGATCGCGAAAACGATCGCCATGCCGGCGACAAATGCGGCGGCCGTGCGGAGGCGCAGCTTCACAGCCATGGGGGTTCGCCATTCGGGTAGGGCGAGTGTCGGTGACGCGGGGCACCAGACGCTTCGGGTATCGGGTTGGGTGTCGTCTGTCAGAACCGCGGTCGGGGTGTCGGCCGGGTAGCCGGGTGCGGTCCTGTCGGACAGCCTCAGGCTAGAACTCCGCGAGCGTCGGCCGCTTGCCCCAGTACGGGGGTGAATGGGGGGTGAACGCCCCTACTGACCTGACTTCTCGAGAATGCCGAAGATGCCCGAGAGCAGCAGATAGGCGCCGAACGCGCCGACGACGAGCCAGAGCGCGAGGCGGTTCATCGACACGCCCTGCTTCTTCTTCTCGTCGTCTCCGGGGAGCTTCAGCTCGTCGTCGCGGTTGAACACCATGGTGTGAGGCTACCCCTCGCTACTTGACGAGCGGGAACAGGATCGTCTCGCGAATGCCGAGGCCGGTCAGCGCCATCAGCAGCCGGTCGATGCCCATACCCATGCCGCCCGACGGGGGCATGCCGTGCTCGAGCGCGGTGAGGAACGCCTCGTCGAGCTGCATCGCCTCCAGGTCGCCGCCGGCGGCGAGCGTCGCCTGGGCGACGAACCGCTCGCGCTGAATCACCGGGTCGACGAGCTCGGAGTACGCGGTGGCGAGTTCGAAGCCGCGCACGTAGAGGTCCCACTTCTCGACGACGCCCCTCTTCGTGCGGTGCTCGCGTACGAGAGGGCTCGTGTCGACCGGGAAGTCCATCACGAAGGTCGGGCGGGTGAGGTCGCCCTTAACGTAGTGCTCCCACAGCTCTTCGACGTACTTGCCGGGCAGCGGGTGGTCGATTTCGATGTCGACGGCGTCGGCCATCTTCTTGAGGTCGGCCATGGGGGTTTCCGGGGTCACCTCGACGCCGGCGGCCGCGCTCAGCGACTCGTACATGCTGAGACGATCCCACTCGCCGCCGAGGTCGTACTCGGTGCCGTCGGCCCACGTGACCACGTGTGATCCGGAGACGGCGAGCGCCGCGTTCTGAATCATCTCTTGCGTCAGGTCGGCCATCTGGTGGTAGTCGCCGTACGCCTGGTACGCCTCGAGCATCGCGAACTCGGGGCTGTGGGTCGAGTCGGCGCCCTCGTTGCGGAAGTTGCGGTTGATCTCGAAGACCCGCTCGATGCCGCCGACGACGGCGCGCTTCAGGAACAGCTCGGGCGCGATGCGCAAAAACAGCTCGGTGTCGAACGCGTTCGAGTGCGTGACGAACGGGCGAGCCGAGGCGCCGCCGTGCATGGTCTGCAGCATCGGCGTCTCGACCTCGAGGTAGCCGTGGTTCGCGAACGTCTGCCGCAGGCTCGCCACGGCGAGCGCCCGGGCCCGCACGGTCTGGCGGGCCTGCTCGCGCACGATGAGGTCGAGGTAGCGCTGGCGCACGCGCGTCTCTTCGTTCAGTTCTTTGTGCAGGGTCGGCAGCGGCAGGATCGCCTTCGCGGCGATCGCCCAGCTCGACACCATGATGCTGAGCTCGCCGCGGCGGCTCGTGATCACCTCGCCCTCGACGTAGACGTGGTCGCCGAGGTCAGTGAACTCTTTCCACTGCGCGAGCGACTCGTCGCCGACCTCGGCGAGCGACACCATCACCTGTATGCGGGCGCCGTCACCCGACTGCAACGTGGCGAAGCAGAGCTTGCCGGTGTTGCGGCTGAACACGATCCGGCCGGCGAGCGCGACGCGCTCCCCGGTCTGCACGTCGGCGTCGAGCTCGGGGAACCGCTCACGCACGGCGGGGATGCTGTCGGTCACCTCAAGACCGATTGCGTACGGTTCGATGCCGGCCGCGAGCATCCGTTCACGCTTGTCGAGGCGCACCTGCTTCTGCTCGGCGATCTCCTCGATCGTCGGCTCGTCGCTCGCGTCGGCGGGCGTCGCGCTCGTGGGCGCGGCGGTGTTCTCGGTCATGCGTGAGGCTCCTTGGTCAACCGCTCTAGCCTAACGGCGCGCGTTGGCGCCCCAAGCCGACGTCTGCCCGTGGCCGCGGCCCCCCGCGGCGCCCCGCGCTCCCGCGCCGACTCGCCCCGCTCCGCCCCGCGCCGCGCCGCGCCGCGGAGAACCGGAGCCCCTTTTGGTGAATGAGAACCCCCTCACGAGGGCACGAGTCCACCAAAGGGGCCCCGGAAGGGCGAGCGAGTGGCCACAGGCAAGCGGTCACGGGCGTGCATGGAGGGACGAGCGCTGAAGTGGCGCGAGCGCGCACACGGAACGCTTCCGCAGGCGGAACGTGTGCCCCCAAACGCGACTACTCCGGTGTAGGACTTCCTACACGAGCACACGGGCAGACCGCGGCCTTTCGCTACTCCGGTGTAGGACCTCCTACACCGCAGTAGTCGCGGCGGCCCGTGGAAGAGTCCCAGCAACGTGGGCGGGAGTCACGGCTACCCCGAAAGCCAGCGCGACGGCGCGAACTGCGCCGCACAGCCGGGCCAGCAACGCGAGCCGCGCCAAAACGGGCGCCCGGATCAGGCGAGCGGGATCAGGGCCGTGTCGATGAGGCGAGTGTCGCCGACGCGCGCCGCCACGAGCATCCGGGCGGCGCCGCGGTGGTCATCGGGAACCAGATCGAACGTGGCCGGGTCGACGACGGCAACGTAGTCGACGTCGACCTCGGGGCGCCCGGCGAGCGCAGACTGGGCCGCCGCGAGCGCCGCGTCGATGCCGCGGTCGGCCGCCGACTGCGCCGCCTCGATCGCCGCCGGGATCGCCCGCGCGGCCCGCCGGTGACGCTCGTCCAGGTACGCGTTGCGGCTCGACAGAGCGAGTCCGTCGTGGTCGCGCACCGTGTCAACCACCTCGACGCGGGTGTCGATGTCAAGGTCGCGCACCATGCGGGTGACGAGGAACACCTGCTGCGCATCCTTCTCGCCAAAAAGAACAACGTGCGGGGTGACGATGCCGAGCAGCTTCGCGACGACGGTGAGCACGCCGTCGAAGTGCCCGGGGCGCGCGGCCCCCTCGTAGCGGCGGCCGATCTCGCCGGCGGTCACCCGCGTCAGGGCCGCGCCCGTCGGATACATCTCGTCGGCGTGGGGCGCGAAGACGGCGTCGACTCCATGCCCGACGAGCAGCGCCCGGTCGGCGTCGAGGCTGCGCGGATAGCGCTCGAAATCTTCGCTCGGACCGAACTGCAAGGGGTTCACGAACACCGACACGACGACGCGGTCGGCGAGCGCGGCCGCCCGGTCGACGAGCGCGAGGTGCCCGGCGTGCAGCGACCCCATGGTCGGCACGAGGGCGACCGTTTCACCGGATGCTCGCCACGCCTCGACGGCCGAGCGAACGCCCGCGACGGTGTCGATCACGACGGGTGGCGCGGCAGAAACATCGTCGTGGCTCACGGTGACCCATTGTGGCCGCTGTCGTCCTCCGGCACGAATCGTTCGGGCTCGATACGCACGCCGCTCGCCTCGCGCAGCGCATTCTCGACGGCGGACCGCACGACCGCGCTGAGCACCCGGCCGGGCTCGTCGACGCCGATGGCGCGCAAGCCGTCGACGGCCTGGTCGACGACGGCGCGCGAAAACTGCGAGGCGGCCGCGATCGCGTCGGCGTACGCGGGCCGGTCGGCCTCGTCGACCACGATCGGCTCGGCGCCCATCTCGACGACGAGCGCCTGGGCGATGGGCAGCACGGGCGCGGGCGCGGTGACGGCGCACCACGCCTCGCGCAGCCGCACGAGATCCATGGATGTTCCGGTGAAGTCGAGCGCCGGATGCACCGCCAGCGGAATCGCGCCCGCCGCGCGCGCCGGGTCGAGCACGCCGACGCCGTGGCCGGGCGCCGTGTGCAGCACCAGCTGGCCGGGCTGCCAGGCGCCGGCCGCGGCAAGCCCCCGGACCAGGTCGGGCAGTTCGTCGTCGGGCACGGCCAGCACGACGAGTTCGCTGCGTTCGACGATCTCGGGCACCCGGGCGATGGGGGCTCCGGGCATGAGCGTGTCGACGCGGTCGATTTCCTCATCGCTGACGGCCGAGACGCCGACGATGGCGTGCCCGGCACCGGCGAGCGCGGCACCGAGCACGGGGCCGACCCGTCCCGCGCCGACGATGCCGACGCCGAGGCGTCCGTCGCGTGCGGTCACGGCAGGGTCTCCGGCGCGTCGGACCCTTCTGCCGCCGCACCCCAGCGGTGGCTCGTGTCGCGCTCGGCCGCGGCGATGGCGCGACCGGTGACATGCGCGAAGAAGCTGAGCGCGTGGTCGCGGTCGAGGGCGCCGATTCCGGCGCTGATGGGGCCCGCGACGGTGTGCACGTCGACGGCTCCGAGACGCAGCGCGCGCAGGATGGGGCCCTGCGTCAGGGCAACCGATTGGATGCGCGGGTACGGAACGAGGGTGAGGGCGCGCCAGATCGCGCCGGTGCGCAGCATCACGAGCTCGGGCGTCAGCGCGGTCGCGTTGCGCTTCACCGAGAACCAGCGCAGCGGCCGGGCGCGCGGCGGCGACGGCACGAAGCCACCCTCGTCGCCCGAACCGGTGAGGCCGAGGTCGATCATCGGCATGGAGTCGTCGGTGACGCCGGCGGGCAGCAGCAGGCGCAGCACGGTGCGCACATCGTCGGCGTTGCCGACGGGGAGGATCGTGGTCTGGGCCTGGCCGCCCGCGCCCTGCGCCGACGAGCGGGAGGCGCGGTTCACGGCAATCTGCCACCAGCCGAATGGCCGCCACAGCAGCGGCTGGCTCACCTTGACCGAGTGAATGCGCCCCGGCGGGAGCGTCTCGTTCGACGTCGAGAGCAGGCCGAAGCCGACGCGCACCCCTTCGGGGGTGGCGGCGATCGAGTAGCGCAGCGAGCGCGTGATGCGGCTGATCAGGAACCCGCCGATACCGATCAGGGCGGGGATGAACCCGGCGATCAGGGCGATCTCGCCCGTGAGCGTGATGCCCGTGATGAGGCCGGCGGTCAGCAGCACGAAGACAATGGCGGGCCCACCCAGCACGGTGGAGCCGATGAGCCGGCCCGGATCCATGTGGACGACCGACTCCGGCTCGGCGAGGCTCGGGTCGAGTTCGGGCGCGAGGAGTTCGCTGACGCGCTGGTCGATCACGCCCGAGGCGAGGGTCAGCGGCGTGCGGGGTGACGCGTCAGCCGGGTCCGCCCCGGCGGCCGGGGGGTCGACGTCGCCGCGATCGGCCGCGGCGATGGGGGCGCCGCCCGCCGCGTCCCGCCGCGCGCCGGAGGCGAGCAGCAGGATGTCGCGACGCAGCGCATCCGCCTGCGCGCCCGTCAGATACTGCAGCGGAACGTTCGCGTCGTTGCCGGCGACCGAGATCTCCAGCTTCGCGGCTCCGAACAGGCGCGGGATGAACGGGCGAACGATGTTGATGCCCTGAATGCGATCGAGGCGCGCCTTGCGGTTCGTGCGGAACAGGATGCCCGAGCGCACCTCGACGACCTGGTCGGTGATGCGAAACGCGTGGAATCGCCACGACAGCCAGAAGCCGGCGATGATCAGCAGCAGCAGGCCGAGCAGCGCCGCGGCGGCCTGCAGGATCAGGTTCTCGGCGATGATGTACTCGAACAGCGGGTCTTCTGGGGTGAACTCTCCGCCGCCCGGGATGAACGCCTCAATCAGCCGCTCGCGGAAGTTCGCAACGATCACGCCGACGATGATGAGGAGGGTCAACCCGCCGCGGAACAGCGGCGTCGCACGGTGCAGTCGGTGCCACTCCCCGTCGGTGAAGTCGGTCGCGGTGGCCGCCTTCGCGCGCGAGAGCTCGTCGCTCACAGGCCCGCCCGGCGGGTTTCGGCGACCGCGACGAGGTGGTCGCGCAACTGCTCGGCGCGCTCGAGCGGCAGACCGGGAATGAGCACACCGCTGGAGGCTGCGGCGGTGACGAACTTCAGCTCAGCGAGCCCCATCATGCGGGCGACGGGGCCGCGGCTGATGTCGACCAACTGCATGCGGCCGTAGGGCACCGCGACGAAGCGTTGGAAGAGGATCCCGCGGCGGAACAGCAGGTCGTCGTCGCGCAGCGCGTATCCGATCGCCCGCACCCGGCGGGGCGTGAACGCGATCACGAGCAGGAAGATGGTGCCGAGCACGACGGGCAGGATCCAGCCGAGCGACCAGCCGATCCACATGGGGGTGAACGACGCGACGGTCATGATGCCGCCGAAGATGAGCCAACCGACGACGTCGACCACGATGTACTTGGGCGACACGCGCTGCCACTCGCCGGGCTCGACGGGCAACTCGATTCGGGCGGGGGTCGGCGTCTCGGGAGCGGGGTTCGGCGTCTCGCTCACGGGTGTCGGGTCGGTCACGCGGTTGTCCCCCTCAGCCGGCCGCGCGTGCCGCGTCCGGCTCGTCGTCATCGGAGGGCGGCGGTACCGAGCAGAAGTGCTCGGCGACGAGCGCGCACGCGAGCAGCACGGCCGCACCCACGAAGGCCGCCCCCGTGGTCAGCGCAGAGCCTACCGGCACAACCGTACGACTCAGCAGATAGATGAGGATGCCCGCAGCGGCGCCCGCGAGCAGCGCGCCTCCCAGCGCGCTCGCCTTCGCGAGCACCACGATGCGGGTCGCGTAGAACGGGTCGATGCGTCGCTCGCCGGCGGCCGCGCGGCGCACCGGCCACGCTCCGGCGAGCAGGGCGGCGGCGATCAGCACGAGGGCGATCGCGAGCGAGACGGGGGGCACGAACACGGGGCGGCCCTGCCCGGCGAGCATCGCGTCAGCGGCGAAGCCGACGATCGCGCCGGCGAGGGCGAGCGCGAGCAGCGGGCCGGGGGCGGTGCGCGTCACGGCGCGCCCCCGGGAGCGCGCGCCGCGGCCGCGTCGCGGTCGGATGCGCGCAGCGCGGCGAGCAGCTCGGCGACCGGTCCGTGAGTGGCGAGCCGAGCATCCGGATCGATGTCGAGCCAGGGTTCGAGCACGAACGCGCGCTCGTGCGCGCGGGGGTGCGGAAGCGTGAGGCGGGCGTCGTCGCGAACCACCTCGCCGTACTGGATCAGGTCGAGGTCGAGGGTGCGGTCGGCCCAGCGGGCGACGTGGCTGCCGCGGTCGCGCCCATGCTCGCGCTCGATGCGCAGCAGGTGGTGCAGCAGGTGCGTGGGGGCGAGTGCGGTGTCGATGAGCGCGATGCCGTTCAGGTAGCCGGGCTTCGACGGGTCGGGGCCGTCGGGTGTGAGAGCGACCGAGTCGTGCCAGCGCGAGTGGGCGGCGACCCGCGTGGCGGGAAGGGCAGCGAGGGCGCGGATCGCGTCGTCGAGGGCCGCGAGGCGGTCGCCGAGGTTCGCGCCGAGGGCGACAACGGCGCGCGCGGGTGCGGCGTCGCGGGTGACCGTGACCGCGACGTCGCCGAACGGCACCGCGATGGGAGCCTCCGGTTTGTGCACCGTGATCGTCGCGCGGTGCACCCCCTCGCGGGCGAGGCACACGGCGGCGAGGCGGTCGGCGAGCGTCTCGATGAGGTCGACGGGGTCGCGCTCGATCGCGGCGACCAGGTCGTCGGCGAGCTCGCCGTAGTGCACGGTGTCGGCGACGTCGTCGCTCGCGGCTGCCGGCGACAGGTCGAGATGCAGCACGGCGTCGACGACGAAGCGCTGGCCGTCGCGCCGCTCGTCGGGATAGACGCCGTGGAAGCCGGTCGCCGTCACGCCCGTCAGGGCGATGGTGTCGGGGCTCGGGTCTCCGGTCACGCGACACCCCCGCGCCAGGCGCGCCACGCGGCGAGCGCCTGCGCGTTCGCGGTGACGTTGTGAACGCGCACGGCGGCGACCCCCGCGTCGGCGCACATCACGCTGACGGCAGCGGTCGCGACGTCGCGGTCGGCCGGCTGCTGGGTGCTCGGCAGCAGTGCGCCGAGGAAGCGCTTGCGCGAGGCCCCCACGAGTAGCGGGTGCCCGAGCGAGCGCAGCGTGGCGATCCCGCGCAGCAGCTGCCAATTGTGGTCGGGCCCTTTGGCGAACCCGATGCCCGGGTCGAGCCACAGCCGCTCCGGTGCGATTCCGGCACCGAGCAGCGCGTCGCGGCGGGCCCGCAGCTCGGCCGTCACGTCAGCGAGGACGTTCGCGTAGTCGCTGACCTGGTCCCAGCGGTGCGAGTGGCCGCGCCAGTGCATGGCGACGTAGTCGGCGTCGAGCCCAGCGACCGTCGTCGCCATGGCCGGGTCGGCGAGCCCGCCCGAGACGTCGTTGACGATGCGCGCGCCCGCCTCGACGGCGGCCGCGGCGGTCGACGCGTTCATCGTGTCGATCGAGACCGGGATGCTCGCGGCGGCGAGTGCGCGGATCACCGGCAGCACGCGCCCCTGCTCGACCTCGGGGCTGACGCGTTCTGCTGCGGGGCGGGTCGACTCGCCACCCACGTCGATGACGCTCGCGCCGTCGGCGACCATGCGCTGGGCGTGCCGGAGGGCGACCTGCGGGTTGACGAAGCGGCCGCCGTCGCTGAACGAGTCGGGCGTGACGTTCAGGATGCCCCAGATCGCGGGGCCGGCGGGCGCGGGGCTGGCGGGCGCGGGCCCGGCGGCCGTGCTGCTCGCGTCCGTCACGCGGCGCCCCGGCCGATGAGCGCCATGACGGCGGCCTGCTGGTCGGGGGCCGCCAAGGTGCCGCGGGCCGCGACCGTCACGGTCGAGGAGTCGGCGTAGCGAACGCCGCGGGCGGCGACGCAGCCGTGACGGGCCTCCACGACGACGAGCACGCCGTGCGGACGCACGGCGGCGTCGAGCGCGGCCGCGACGTCTTCGCCGAGCCGCTCCTGCAGCTGCGGCCGCGCCGACACGATTTCGATCAGCGCCGGGATGCGGCCGAGGCCGATGATGCGCTCGTCGGGCACGTAGGCGACGTGGGCTATGCCGGTGAAGGGCAACAGGTGGTGCTCGCACATCGAGCGCAGAGCGATGTCACGCAGAACGACCAGCTCACCGCGCTCGCCCGGGTCAGTCGCCATCTCGGCCGAGTCTTCGAGCATCGGCACGGGGTCGACGCCGACGCCGGCGAAGAAGTCGGCGTAGCTGGCGGCCACGCGCTGCGGGGTCGTGGCGAGGCCCGGGCGGGCCGGGTCGTCACCGATCGCGGCGATGATCTCGGCCACCGCCGCCTCGATGCGCGCGGTGTCGATCGGGCTCATGGGTGTTCAGTCTGTCGCAGAATCCGGGCCGGCGTCGCGGTGCGCCACACCGGCTCCGGCGCGCTCATCCGCGTCGCTGTGGGCGGTTTCGGCGGCGACCGCGTCTTCGATCTGCGGCTTCTCGGGCATCGGCACCGGGGGGATGTTCGGCAGGGGCCGCTCCTCGCTCGACAGCCACTGCGGGCGCTCGGGCAACTTCTCGACGTCGGCGAATATCTCGGCGAGTCGCACGTGGTCGAGCGTTTCCTTCTCGAGCAGTTCGCTGGCGAGCTGGTCGAGGATCGCGCGGTTGCTGTTGAGCACCCGCCAGGCCTCGTCGTGCGCCTGCTCGATGAGGGCGCGTACCTCGATGTCAACCCGTTCGGCGAGCTTCTCGGAGTAGTCGCGCTGGTGGCCCATGTCTTTGCCGAGGAACACCTCGCCGCTCGACTGGCCGAGCTTCACGGCGCCGACCTCGGCGCTCATGCCGTACTCGGTGACCATGCGGCGGGCGATGCTCGTGGCTTTCTCGATGTCGTTGCTCGCGCCGGTGGTCGGGTCGTGGAAGACGATCTCTTCGGCGACGCGGCCACCCATGGCGTAGGTGAGCTGGTCGAGCAGCTCGTTGCGGGTGACCGAATACTTGTCGTCGATCGGCATGACCATCGTGTAGCCGAGGGCGCGGCCGCGCGGCAGGATCGTCACCTTCGTCACGGGGTCGGTGTTGCGCATCGCGGCGGCCGCGAGCGCGTGACCGCCCTCGTGGTAGGCGGTGATGAGCTTCTCGTGGTCGCGCATCACGCGGGTGCGGCGCTGCGGGCCGGCCATGACACGGTCGACGGCCTCGTCGAGCGCCTCGGCGGTGATCTGCTCGCCGCCCTGGCGCGCGGTCAAGAGGGCGGCCTCGTTCAAGACATTGGCGAGGTCGGCGCCCGTGTAGCCGGGGGTCTTGCGCGCGACCACTTCGAGGTCGACGTCGTCGGCGACGGGCTTGCCCTTCGCGTGCACCTCGAGGATCTTGCGGCGGCCCTCCATGTTCGGCGCATCCACCTGGATCTGCCGGTCGAAGCGGCCGGGGCGCAGCAGCGCCGGGTCGAGGATGTCGGGGCGGTTCGTCGCCGCGATCATGATGACGTTCGTGTTCGGGTCGAAGCCGTCCATCTCGACGAGCATCTGGTTGAGGGTCTGCTCACGCTCGTCGTGGCCGCCGCCCATACCGGCGCCGCGATGGCGGCCGACGGCGTCGATCTCGTCGACGAAGATGATCGCCGGCGCGTTCTCTTTCGCCTGGGTGAACAGGTCGCGCACGCGACTGGCGCCGACGCCGACGAACATCTCGACGAAGTCGGATCCCGAGATCGAGTAGAACGGCACGCCCGCCTCGCCGGCGACCGAGCGGGCGAGCAGCGTCTTGCCGGTTCCGGGGGGCCCGTAGAGCAGAACACCTTTCGGGATGCGCGCCCCCACCGCCTGGAACTTCGACGCGTCTTTCAAGAAGTCTTTGATCTCGTGCAGCTCTTCGATCGCCTCTTCGGCGCCGGCGACGTCGTCGAAGGTGACCTGGGGGGCCTCCTTGTTGACGAGCTTCGCCTTCGACTTACCGAACTGCATGATGCGCCCGCCGCCGCCCTGGAGGCGCGTGAGCAGGAAGTAGAAGATGATGCCGATGATGAGGAACGGGATGATCAGCCCGAGGATCGAGGCGAAGAAGTTCGTCTGCGGCACCTCGTCGGTGAAGTCTTCGATGCCCGCGGCCTCGATGGCGGCAATCAGCGCGTCGCCACGCTGCGACACGTAATAGAACTGCACCTGCGTGCCGAACTCTTCGTACTCCTCCGCGAGGGTCACGTCGACCCGCTGTTGGCCGTCGATGATCGTGACCGACTCGACCTCGGCGTTCGCGATGACGTCGAAGCCCTCCGCCGTCGAGATCTCGCGGAACCCGCCCTGCGTGAGCAGGCTGAAGCCGACAATCAGCGCGACCGCGCCGAGCGCGATGTAGAGGAAGGGGCCCTTGAACAGGCCCTTCCACGAGAACTTCTTCTTCGCCTTCGCCATGATCCCTTGAGGCTACCTTTTGCTGTGCATGTGCCCGCTGGATGTTCGCCGGAGGCGCACCGAGAGCCGGAAGGCCGCCGGGCTACTGGTAGACGTGGGGGGCGAGCACCCCGATGGCGCGAAGGTTGCGGTACTTCTCGGCGTAGTCGAGGCCGTACCCGACGACGAAGGCCGGCGGAATCTCGAAGCCGACGTACTCGACGTCGACCTCGACCTTGGCGGCCTCGGGCTTGCGCAGCAGGGCGAGAATCTTGACGCTCGCCGCCCCGCGCGACTCGAGGTTGGCGCGCAGCCACGAGAGGGTGAGCCCCGAGTCGATGATGTCTTCGACGATGAGCACATCGCGGCCCGCGATCTCGGTGTCGAGGTCTTTCAGGATGCGCACGACGCCGCTCGATTCGGTACTGGCCCCGTACGAGCTGACGGCCATCCAGTCCATCTCGACGTGCATCTTCAGTTCGCGCGCGAAGTCGGCCATCACCATGACCGCGCCTTTCAGCACGCCGACGAGCAGCGGCGGGTTGCCCGCATAGTCGCTCTCGACCCGGCGGGCCAGCTCGGCGAGCTTCGCGTGGATCTCGTCCTCGGTGATGAGCACCTCGGTCAGGTCGGAGCGAATCTCGTCGACGTCCACGGGCGGGTCCTCCAGGGGATCAGATCAGGTGTCAGATCGGCGGTCGGCCGGTCACTCTGCGGCGGTGAACACGATGCGTGTGCCCGCCCGTCTCACCCTAACGCCGCGAAGGTGCACCGCGCCCTGCCCGTGCCAGTCGGTGGCGAGCCGCAGCACCTCGAGTGTCTGCTCGCGGCTGAGGGTGAGCCCGAATTCGACGCGGGCGACGAGGCGCACAAGGCGCGAGCCGAGCGCGCGGGGGTTGGCGACGAGCCACGCGACCGGCACCGAGCATCCGCCGTCGTCGAGGTCGACGAGCTCTTCGGCGACCTCGTCGACCATACGGTCGAGCGCGTCGGCGTCGTCGCGCACGAGCTCGGCGGTGCGGGCGAGCGCCTCGACGACGCCGGGGTCGAGCTCTGCTTCGAGCAGCGGCAGCACGCGGTCGCGCACGCGCACGCGCGTGTACGCGGGGTCGGAATTGTGCGGGTCGCTCCAGGGCTCGAGGCCCTGATCGCGGCAAACCTGAACCGTGGATGCTCGCCGCAGCCCCAATAACGGCCGCCGGTAGAGCCCGTTGACGGCCGCCATGCCGCTGAGGCTGACGGCCCCGCTGCCGCGGGCGAGCCCGAGCAGCACGGTTTCGGCCTGGTCGTCGAGGGTGTGCCCGAGCAGCACGATGGAGGCCGAGTGGCGCCGCGCGGCCTCCGCGAGCGCGGCGTACCGGGCGTCGCGGGCCGCGGCTTCTGGGCCGCCGCCCGCGCGGGACGGCGCGACGTCAACGCGCACGACGTCGACCGGGTCGAGCCCGAGCGCGCGGGCCTGCTCGGCGGCCCGGTCGGCGACCGCTCCCGAGCCGTCCTGCAGCTGGTGGTTGACGATCACGGCGCCGGCGCGCAGCCCCGCCCGCGGCGCCTCGAAGGCGGTGGCCGCGGCGAGGGCGAGTGAATCGGGGCCGCCACTCAGCGCGACGAGTGCGAGCGAGTCGGGCGGCAGGTCGGCGAGCGATTCGCGCACGGCACGCCGCGCATCCGCCACCGCCGGGGTGAGCCGGGGGCGACGGTCACCGTCTTCGGGGCGCTGGGTGTGCATCCACTAAGGTTAGAGCCGCGTGTTTCCGGGCGTTTCGTCCGATTTTCCCGCGGGCCATCTGCCCGCCACACTCACCGACTCAGGAGCAACTTCTATGGGCGCCTACCCCGCCGTCATCGAGATCCCCCGCGGCAGCCGCAACAAGTACGAGGTCGACCACGCCACCGGCCGCGTGTTCCTCGACCGCGTGCTGTACACGTCGTTCGTCTACCCGACCGACTACGGCTTCTTCGAGAACACGCTCGGCCTCGACGGCGACCCGGTCGACGTGCTGGTGCTCACCGAGTACCCGCTGTTCCCGGGCGTGGGGCTGACGGTGCGTCCGGTCGGGGTGTTCAACATGACCGACGACGGCGGCAGCGACGCGAAGGTCATCGCGGTGCCCGCTAAGGACCCGCGCTGGGACCACATTCAGGACGTGGACTCGATCCCCGAGTACACGAAGAAAGAGATCGAGCACTTCTTCGAGCACTACAAGGACCTCGAGCCCGGCAAGTGGGTCAAGACGGAAGGCTGGGGCAACGCGGCTGAGGCCGAGGCGATCATCCAGGCCGGCATTGAGGCGTACGTGCCGCACGAGCACTAGACCGCATCGACTCAGGGGCGTTCCGTTCGCGGGGCGCCCCTTTTTCGCGCCCTTCGCACCCGATTCTGGATGCTCGGGGCCGGCTTTACGGCGTCGGTCGCGCCACCAACGGCACCCGGTCGAAGTGCCTGACCGACACGATGCGCACGGGGTTGCCGGGTGACGGCGCCTCGATCATCTGGCCCTGCCCGAGGTACATCGCCACGTGGTATTTCGAGGCGGTGGCCGAGCCGCCGGTGGAGTAGAAGATGAGGTCGCCGGGCAAGGCCTGCGAGTAGGGCAGGGTGCGGCCGCGGTTGGCGGCGACCGTGTACTGCATGGTCGCCGAGTGGCCCCCGATCGAGTAGCCGGCGGCCGCGTAGGCCATCATCGTGAGGCCCGAGCAGTCCCACGCGTCGGGGCCGCGGCCGCCGAAGAGGTACGGCTTGCCGAGCTGCTGGCGCGCGAACGCGATGGCGGTGTTCACGGCTGCCTGGTTGGGCGCGGGAACGCTGCTCGACGGCGGCGGCGTGGGGGTCGGCGTCGGGGTGGGAGTGGGGGTCGGCGTGGGTGTGGGAGTCGGGCTCGGGGCCGGGGTCGCCGTGGGTGACGGCGCCGGAGCCGTCGGGGTCGGGCTCGGCGCTGGCGCCGTCGGACTGGGCGAGGGGTTCCCGGGAGCCGGGGTGCTGGTCGGCCCCGGTGCCGGCACGCTGGGCGCTGGGCTCGGCGGCGCGGGCGAGGCGGGAGGCGCGGGGGGCGCCGGTGCCGGATCTTCGGCCCGGATCGAGTCGAGGTAGGCGCGCTCGAGTTCGGCGCTGCGGCCGGTGAGCACGGCCAGCCGTTCCGAGAGTTCGAGCACCTGGGCCTGTTGCTCGGCGACGCGCTGCTCGGCGACGACGGCGGCGTCCATCGCGGTGGCGAGGGCCGCGTCGGCCTCGGCGACGAGCTTTTCGCGTTCGGCCCGAGCCACCTCGGCCTGCTCGGCGAGCGAGGCGGCGACGTCGCGTCGACGATCGAGGGAGTCGAGCATCCCTGTCGTCTCGTCGAGCGCGATGACGGCCAGCTGGTAGCCCTCGCCGGCGATGAGGGCCTCGCGGGCGGCGGCGGCCGCTGTGGCCTCGCCGTCGCGCACGGCGTCGATGATGCGGGCAATGGCGGCCTCGGTGGCGCGCACGTCGCCTTGGGCGCGCTCGACCTCATCCCACGAGGGGGCCGACGGCGGGGTCGGCTGGGCGGTGGCGGTGATGGCCCCGGGGGCGAGCGTCAGAGCCGCAACCACGGCGGCTGCGGCGACGCTGCGACGCCCGGGGCGACGCATCAGCGCCGCCTACCCAATACTGACGCCCTTGCTGCGCAGGAACGGCACGGGGTCGAACGCATTGCCGAAGGTGCGGGTCTCGAGGTGCAGGTGGCAGCCGCTCGAGTTGCCGGTCGTGCCGACGAGGGCAATCAGCTGGCCCGCGTTCACGAACTGGCCGTTCGCAACGAGGATTCCGCCGTTCTGGATGTGCGCGTACGAGGTCGTCAGGCCGTCGCCGTGGTCGATGCGCACGAAGTTGCCAAAGCCACCGTTCCAGCCGGCGTAGGTGACGGTGCCACTCGAGGCGGCGAACATTTGGCGGCCGCAGGGGGCGCCGATGTCGACGCCGGCGTGCAGGGCGACATAGCCAAAGACGGGGTGCACCCGGTTGCCAAAGTTGGAGGTGATCGGCCCGTTGAGCGGGTTCGACCAGCCGTTGATGACCTGGCCCGCGCCGCTCGCGCTGCCACCGCCACCGCCACCGCTCGGGCCTGGGCCGGGCTGCTGAGCCGCGAGACGCGCTGCCTCTTCCGCGGCGAGACGACGAGCTTCAGCTTCGGCGGCGAGGCGGGCCTCCTCTTCGCGGCGCTTGCGCTCCTCTTCTTCCTTGCGCTTGCGCTCACCCTCTTCCCACTGTTCTTCTGTGGTCTGGAGGACGCCCTGAAGAACGCCGAGCTGCTCTTCCAGTCGCCGCTGGTTTTCCTGCTGCGCGGCGAAGGCTTCTTCGGCAGCGACCTGCGCGGCCTGCGCCTGTTCGAACGCGACCTCGGCCTCAACACGCAGTTCTTCACGGATCTCGCGGGCAATCTGCGCCTGCTCGCTGAGCGACTGTGCGGCGTTCTGGTCGGCGAGAGCGACCGCGTAGATGCCCTCGGCCTGCTCGCTGATCTTGCTGGCGTAGCCGAGGCGCGACAGAAGGGCTTCGGCCTGGCCCGGGTTTGTGAAGAGTGAGGCCGAGAGGTCTCCGCCGCCGGCGCGCGATAGCTCGGCGACGAACTGTCCGGCGCGCAGACGCGACTCGTCGGCCTTCGCCTGCGCCTCGTCGGCCTGGCGCTGCAGTTGGTCGGCACGGAAAGCCGCTTCGTCGAAGGCGAGCTGCGCCTCGTAGTAGATCGTGCCCTTTTCTTCGGCTTCGGCCTGGGCTTCCTCGACGGCGGCGGCGAGGCTGGCGATCAGGCCGCGAATCTCGGCGATCTTCGCCTGCTGCTGGTTCACGTCGTCGCGGGCGGCAAGAACGTCGTCCCAGCTCGGGTAGGTGTTGGCGCGCGCAGACTGGTCGGCGGCGGTGATGCCGGTCGTCAGCAGCATGAGGCCGGCGGCGATGGCGGCCACGGTCGCGAGCGTGCGGGGTCGCCGCAGACGCGGCCGAGCATCCGTGGATGTCGCGGTCGTGGCTCCCCCGAGCCGTGCGAGATATTCGCGCATGTGCCTCTCCCGATTCCGGTGCGAATGCGTTATGTCACATTTTCCCCACGCGCACCATTGATCACAGTACCAACGGATGCACGGATCGGCTAGGGCGCCGCTCCGCACGGCAAGTGCGGCCCCACCTCGCGGGTGGTGCCGTATCGCTGCGCTGACCGTAACCCCGGGCCGCGCCACGGTTTGGCAGAAACGCGGCGGTGGCCCTATGCTTGCGTACCGGTCGCCTCGTCGATTCGCTTAGGCCCCATCGTTTAGCGGCCTAGGACGCCGCCCTTTCACGGCGGTAGCGCGGGTTCGAATCCCGCTGGGGTCACAAGACGAGGTACCGGTACAATTTCATAAGCAAGGCCCTGTGGCGCAGTTGGTTAGCGTGCCGCCCTGTCACGGCGGAGGTCGCGGGTTCAAGTCCCGTCAGGGTCGCGGTGTGAAGCCTCATCCAGTGCAACAGCACGAGGTGGGGCTTTTTCACTAGGCGAAGGGTTTCGGCTCTTCGCTGCGACAAGGCTCTGTAGCTCAGTTGGTAGAGCGTTCGACTGAAAATCGAAAGGTCACCGGATCGATGCCGGTCGGAGCCACCATCTAAATCCCTGGTCAACCAGGTATTTTTCTTTGCCCGCCCGATGCCTGAACCCCTCGTCAGAGGCTGTGTGCCACATCTGTGCCACAAGTTCTCAATCCTGTGCCACATGAGGGCCGTCTGAAGGCCCCGTCGATCAGAGCGAGGGAGGGTCTGATCTCGCGGGAGCGTCTTGGGTGCTCGGCGAGCTTCCAGGCGTCTGCGAGCCACGGAGGAAGGCGCTGAGCCGACGTCCGGTACCGGCGGTGGCGTTGTCGCGGGAACGGCTGTACAGCTCGGTGACCTGGAGGCTGGAGTGCCCCATCGCTTGCTGCACGTCGGGGGCGGACACTCCGGCGTCGAACAGGAGTGTCGCGAACGTGTGGCGCAGATCCTTGACCTTGAAGTCCGGGCGGTGGAGCGCCTCGCGAATCTTCAGCCAGTTCACCGCGCGCACGAACGTCTTGTTCGTGAGTCTGCCTCCCCGCTTCCCGGCGAACAGGCGTTCCTGTGGCTTCTTGCCGGCCATCGCCTCTTTGACGTAGGGCACGAAGTCATCGACGATCGGCACAGGTCGCCATTTGTGGCTCTTGGGGGTCTGCTCGATGAGCTCGCCGTGCCGCCCCGGAGATATGCTGCGTCGCACCCGGATCACCCTCGCTGGGAGGTCTACGTCGACCACCCGTGCGGCGGTGGCCTCACCAGCACGCCCTCCGGTGTAGGCGAGAGCGGCCGCGTAGCGACGGTAGACGCCCTCTGGGATCATCTGAAGAACGAGGTCGACCTCCTCCTTGGTGAGCGGTCGTAGTCCGCATCCTGACGACCGTCGACGTCCGAGTTGTAGGCACCGAGGAAGCCCATTGCCAATTTCGCAACCCACGCCCTTACTCCCAGCGTGCGCCGGGGGCGCTGCGGACAGGAGCGCGCCAACCGCGATCAGCAGCGCGACCACCAAGGCCATCAGCCGTGGTAACGGGCGTCCGCGCGGGGGATCGTCGACACTCGGTGAGTCAACGGTGGTTGCAGAAGACATGCACTCTCCTCCACAAAAGGTGACGGCGGACGCCGCCGAGGGGAAGGTGCGGGACGACTCCGCCATGATGTTCTCGAGGCCGCGCGTGGGTCAGTGGCGGGGCCGGCGTCGCCGCAGCGTCCACAGCAGGTAGCCGCCGAGGGCGCCGATCGTGCCGGTCCCGGCGCCGATCAGGACGCCTTCCCGTGAGCGCCATTTGGTGTTCCCGCCGACGAGGGTGCCGATCCCGCCGATCAGCGCGGCGGCGATCATCCCGGCGACGAGCCGGTTGCCGACGCGTTCGGCGCGCCCGACGAGGGGTTCCAGCTCTGCGGCGCGCAGGTGCACTTCGACCCCGCCGTCCTCGACGAGGTGCCGGAGTCTGCGCAGGGTTGCGGGCAGTTCGGTGAGCAGCGCCCCGGTGTCTGCTCCCGTGCGCGCCCATCTCCGGGCCAGGGCCGGGAGGGACAGCTGGGCGCGGGTGAGGTGCTCGGCGTAGGGCTGGAGGGCGTCGAGCATCTGGAAGTCCGGGTCCAGGCCGACGGCGGTGCCTTCGGCCATCATCAGCACTTTGAACAGCAGCGCCGTCTCCTGCGGGAGGTGCAGCTGGTGGTGCTGCAGGATGCCGAGCAGCTGCTGGAGCATGGTCGCGAGGCTGATCTCTGACAGCGAACGGCCCCGGTAGCGGGCCGTGAACGCGGTGATCGCCTGCCGCAGCCCTGCCCGGTCGACGATGTCCGTGGTCCGGGAGAGCTCTGTCAGGGCGGTGGTGAGGGCGTCCGGGTCGTCGCGGGTGAAGGCGAGCACGATGCCGGCGAGGCTGTCGGTGGTCTGCTCGGTGAGCTCGCCGACCATCCCGAAGTCGATCAGCGCGAGGGTGCCGCCCTGCTGCACGAACATGTTCCCGGGGTGCGGGTCGGCGTGGAAGAACCGGTGGTCGAACACCATCGTGAGCACGATGTCGGCGCCCAGCCGCGCGAGCGCGACCCGGTCGATGCCGGCGGCGTCCAGGCCCTCCAGGTCGTCGATGCGCACCCCGCTCATCCGTTCCAGGGTCAGCACCCGTGAGGTCGTGGTGTCCGCGTGCACGCGGGGGATGCGCACCTGCGCCGATCCGGCGAACTCCTGCGCGAACCGTTCGGCGTTGCGGGCCTCCTGGAGGTAGTCCAGCTCGGCGCGCAGCGTGCGGGAGAACTCCTCCACCAGCCCGGGCAGGTCGTACTGGCGGACGGCGTCCCAGCGCCGGTCGGCGCGGTCGGCGAGGTTGCGGAGGATGTCGAGGTCTTCGTGGACCTGCGCGACCACTCCGGGCCGGCGCACCTTCACGACGACCTCGGTGCCGTCGTGCAGGGTCGCCGCGTACGCCTGCCCGATGGACGCGGCCGCCAGCGGCACCGGGTCGAACCGGGCGAACACCTGCTCCGGGTCGGCGCCGAGCTCTTCGCGGAGCACGTCCCGGATGCCTTCCCACGGCGCCGGGGCGACGTTGTCCTGCAGCTTGGCGAACTCGGCGACCCACGCCTCGGGGAGCAGGTCGTGGCGAGTGGAGAGGATCTGGCCGAGCTTGACGAACGTCGGCCCGAGCTCTTCCAACGCGACCCGCACGTGCTCGGGGTTCGTGTAGGGGTCCTCCTGCGGGGCGTGCCCGAGGGCGCCGCGGTGGAACGGCACCCAGCCGCCCAGGCCCAGCACCCCGGCCAGGACACCGAGCCCGTGCCGGCGCAGCACCGCCCCGATCTGCCGATACCGGCCGCGCTCCGCGCCCATCAGCCCACGCCCCTCTCGGCTGGAGTGCCGGCCGCTGCTCGTTCCAGGATGAAGTCGACTCGCGCGTCCGGGGCGAGCGCGGGGACGGTGACGACGGGGTAGCCCAGCTCCTGGTACACCTGCCCGAGCAGGTCGTGGATGCGCCGCTGCGCGGCGGGGTCCTCGGTGCGCGCGTAGTCGGGCGCCAGCGGGAGCAGGTCCAGCAGGAACACCGTCGCGTACCGGGCGCCGGCCAGCGCGCCCCGCAGGGCGGGGCCGGGGTCGAGGCCGAGGAACCGGTAGTAGGCGAGCGAGTCCGGCAGGGCACGGTCCAGGAACACGGTCTGCTGCGGATCGAGGGAGCGCTCCTGCTCGATCTGCATGTCGACGACGGCGCGCTGGAACTCGCTCTGCCGGGCCCGCACCTCCGCGGTGCTGCGCCCGGTGATCCGCTGCAGGTCGATGTAGTGGCGGGCGTGCTCGATCGTCGTGGTGTACCCGCGGCCCCGCAGCAGGTTGACCGTGGTGGTCTTGCCCGAGCTAGGACCGCCCGTCACGACGTGCCAACGGGTGGTCTGTGCGGGCCGCGGCTCCGGGATGCCGGTCATGCCCCCACCCTACACCCTATACCCCTACAGGGTATGGTAGGTTGTGGGTGGAGGTGCGAGATGGCACACGGGTATGTGGACAACAAGCCGGCGCTGCTGGCGCGGCTGAGCCGCGCGGAGGGCCAGGTGCGCGGGATCGCGCGGATGATCGACGAGGACGTCTACTGCATCGACGTGCTCACCCAGGTGTCGGCGGCGACGAAGGCGCTGGAGTCCGTCGCGCTGGCGCTGCTGGAAGACCACCTCGCACATTGCGTCGCCGAGGCGACCGCTGTAGGCGGCCCGGCCGCGGAGGAGAAGCTCCGCGAGGCGAACGCCGCGATCGCCCGCCTGGTCCGTTCCTGACCGCCCCTTGCACGTCTTGGTTTTTCGATCGAAAGGAAAGAGCACATGTCTGGTTTTGAGTCTCGTGATCTGGGTCTGACGCAGTCCGGCGGCGGATGCGCCTGCTGCTCCGGGCACGCCTCCGCGCAGGCCGCGCCGGCGGCGGTGGCGCAGCCCGCCGTGGTCGCGGAGTATCTGGTGGAGGGGATGACCTGCGGTCACTGCGTGTCGAGCGTCACGGAGGAGCTTTCCGAGCTGTCCGGCGTGGGCGCGGTGGATGTTCAGCTGCACGCCGGCGGGCTGTCGAAGGTCACCGTCGGCAGTGCCGTGCCGCTGGACGCGGATGCGGTGCGGCAGGCGGTGGAGGACGCCGGGTACCGGCTGGCGCCGGTCTCATGAGCGTGCGTGATGTCGAGCTCGACATCACGGGCATGACCTGCGCGTCGTGCGCGAGTCGGATCGAGCGGAAGCTGAACAAGCTGCCCGGGGTGGAGGCGACCGTCAACTTCGCCACCGAGAAGGCGTTGGTGCATGCGGGCGAGGTTCCCGACAGCGAGCTGATCGCGACCGTCCAGGCCGCCGGCTACCACGCCGTCGTCCCCGCCCCGCCCGACACCGCGGCCTCAGCGGATGCGGTGCCGGCGCGGGATGAGGAGCTGGCGTCGCTGCGGCACCGGCTGATCGTGTCGGCGGCGTTGAGCCTGCCGGTCGCGGTGCTGTCGATGGTGCCGGCGTGGCAGTTCATGAACTGGCAGTGGCTCGTGCTGATGCTCGCGGCGCCGGTCGCGGTGTGGGGGGCGTGGCCGTTCCACCGTGCCGCGGCGGTGAACATCCGGCACGGCGCGGTGACGATGGACACCGCGGTGACGATGGACACGCTGATCAGCGTTGGCGTGCTGGCCGCGTTCGGCTGGTCGCTGTACGCGCTGTTCTTCGGAGGCGCGGGGATGCCGGGCATGCGGATGAGCCTGCAGCTGTTCGGCACCCCGCAGTCCGGTGGCCATGAGCTGTATCTGGAGGTGGCGGCGCTGGTGACGGTGTTCATCCTCGCCGGCCGCTACATGGAGGTCCGCGCCAAGCGGCAGTCCGGGGAAGCGCTGCGCGCTCTGCTCGAGCTCGGCGCTAAAGATGCATCCGTGCTCCGCGACGGCACCGAGCAGCGGGTCCCCGTGGCCCAGCTGGTGCCGGGGGATCTCGTCGTGGTGCGGCCGGGGGAGAAGATCCCCTCCGACGGCCTGGTCCGCGAGGGCTCGTCCGCTGTGGACGAGTCGATGCTCACCGGCGAGTCCGTCCCGGTGGAGGTCTCGCCGGGCTCCCGGGTGGTGGGCGCGACGGTGAACGCCGGCGGCCGGCTGCTGGTGGAGATCACCCGCACCGGCGCCGACACGGAGCTGGCCCGGATGGGCCGGCTCGTGGAGGAGGCGCAGACCGGGAAGGCGCAGGTGCAGCGCCTCGCCGACCGGGTCTCCGCGATCTTCGTGCCCGTCGTCATCGGGTTGGCCGTGGTCGCGTTCGCCGTGTGGCTGCTGGTCGGCGCGCCCGCAGAGGTCGCGTTCACCGCGGCGGTGACGACGCTGATCATCGCGTGCCCGTGCGCGCTGGGCCTTGCCACCCCGACCGCGCTGCTGGTCGGCACCGGCCGCGGGTCGCAGCTGGGCATCCTGATCCGCGGACCCCAGGTGCTGGAGCAGACCCGCCGGATCGACACCGTCGTGCTCGACAAGACCGGCACCGTCACCTCCGGCACCATGACCGTGACCACCGTCCACCCCGTGCCAGGCACCGGCACTGAGGAGCTGGCCCGGGTAGCGGCGGCCGTCGAGGACGGCTCGGAGCATCCCATCGCCCGCGCGATCGTCGCCGCCGCCCCCGAACGGACGCTGCTGCCTGCCTCGGGCTTCGTGGCCCACCCGGGCGCGGGCGTGCAGGCCGTCGTCGACGGACGGGCGGTGGTCGCCGGGCGCGCGTCCTGGGTGGCCGACCAGTGGGCGCTGAGCGTCCCCGACGACCTCGCGGCACGGATCGCCGCGGACGAGGACGCCGGGGCGACGGTGATCGTGGTGGCGTGGGACGGGGCCGTGCGCGGCGCGATCAGCATCGCCGACACCCTCAAGCCGCACAGCGCCGAGGCGATCGTCCGGCTCAAGAAGCTGGGGCTCACCCCGGTGCTGCTCACCGGCGACAACCCGGGAGCGGCCCACGCGATCGCCGCGCAGGCCGGCATCCACGACGTCCGCGCCGGGGTCACCCCCGCCGGCAAGCTCGACGCGATCCGGGCACTGCAGGAGGCCGGGCACGTCGTCGCGATGGTCGGCGACGGGGTCAACGACTCCGCCGCGCTGGCCGCCGCCGACCTGGGCATCGCGATGGGAACCGGCACCGACGCGGCCATCACCGCCAGTGACCTGACGATCGTGTCCGGCGACCTGCTGGTGGTGCCCGACGCGATCCGGCTGGCCCGCCGCACTCTGGGCACGATCAAGGGGAACCTGTTCTGGGCGTTCGCGTACAACGTCGCCGCGATCCCGGTCGCGATGCTCGCCCTGCTCAACCCTGTCGTCGCGGCCGCGGCGATGGCGTTCAGCAGCGTGTTCGTGGTCACCAACAGCCTCCGACTGCGCCGCTTCCGTCCCCTGCCCGGCGTCCCCACGCCGGCACCTGCCCACGCCGAGCGCGTCCCCGCGGCCGTGCCCTGACCCCCGCGAGATGAACGGAGAACCCCGATGACCGCCCACACCCACGACCACGACGACCACGCGCACCATGACCATGATCACGGTACGCATCATCACCATGAGCCGGCGCCGGGCGCGAGCGAGCTGGTGCGCTGCCCGGTGATGCCCGGCAACCTGGTCAACCCGGAGGAGGCGGAGTCGAAGGGCCTGTACCGCGACTATCAGGGCATGCGGTACTGGTTCTGCTGCGCGGACTGCGGGCCGCTGTGGGACGCCGACCCGGCCCGGTACGCCTCGGCAGCTTGACCCGCCCACGAGCAGCGCGAAGACGAGTACCCGGAGCGAGGTGAGCAGGGATGGATGTCGCGGTGGCGGTGGTGCAGGCGTACTTGCGGGTGAACGGGTATCTCACCGTCGCCGAGTACCCGGTGCTGGATGCCGCGACCCGTCCTGTGCGCACGGTCACCGACCTGGACATCCTCGCCGTCCGCCTGCACCGCACCTCCGGCACGACCGGCCCGGCCGACGCCCCGCTGGATCCGGCGCTGGGCGCGGTGACCGGCGCGGCCGACATGATCGTCGGCGAGGTGAAGGAGGGCCGCCCGCACCCGAACCCCGCGATGCGCGACCCTGCCGTGCTGGAGGCCGCGCTCACCCGGTTCGGCTGCTGCCGGCCCGCCGACGCGCCACGGCTGGTCGCGGAGCTGTTGCGCACCGGGCGGGCCACCGCCCCGGAAGGGCACACGATCCGCACGGTCGTGTTCGGCAACCCCACCTCCGACCCGCATCCGGGCGCCCCCTGGCACATCGTCCCGTTCACCCAGGTGCTCGGGTTCCTCGAACATCACCTCTCCGCGCACTGGCAGGTGATTGGCCGCACCCAGATCAAGGACGACACGCTGGGGCTGCTCGCGCTGCGCGAGAAAGCTCGCCGCGCCGGTGCCCATCCGGCTGGTGCGGCTACCCTGGACTCTGAAAGGGGGTCCCGGTGATGCTCGCCATCCGCTCGATCGTGCACCACCACCGGCTCCCCGTGCGCGCCCTGGCCGCCGTCGCCCTCGCAGCCGCGGTGATCGTCGGCCTGCTGGCCATGCACGTCCTCGGCAGCGGCACCGCAGACCACCACACCCCGGTGGCGTCCACCTCGGTCGCGGCCACCGCCTCCGACACCGCCCCCGCACCGGGGCCGCAGCACGACGAGGCCCCCAGTGCCGCCCAGGCCGACCCCGCCCATCCCGGCACCGCCCAGGCCGCGCCCTGTGTTGACTGCGCGGCGCCGATGGCGCCGATGCCGGCGCAGGATCATTCGATGCTGATGATGGCGTGCGTCCTCGCTCTGCTGATCGGGCTGCTGCTGATCGCCGCGCCCGTCCTCACCGGGGTGCTCGCCGTTGTCGCCCGCACCGCCGACACCGGGCTGCGGTTCGCCCGTCGCGGGGTGGCCCGCGCCCGCGCTCCGTCTCTTCTCGTCCTCTCGATCAGTCGCACCTGATTCGCCGTCGCCTCTTCCCGGACCCGGTCCGGGGGGATGCTCCGCCCTGCCCGGGCGCCGAATCACCTCTTGTACTTGACTGACACGAAAAGACCTCATCATGAGGAAACTGCGCACCATCGCACTGACCACCTCCGCCGTTCTCGCGGCCGCTCTCGTCCTGGCCGGCTGCGCCCCGCAGGACGGCACCATGCCCGGCATGGACCACGGACCCGGCGGGATGACCGAGACCACCGAACCCGCGGCCGAGTTCAACGCCGCCGACGAGATGTTCGTCACGATGATGATCCCGCACCACCAGCAGGCCATCGACATGGCCGACATCGTCCTGGCCAAACCCGACGTCGCCCCGCAGGTGACCGAGCTCGCCCAGCAGATCAAGGACGCCCAAGGCCCCGAGATCGAGACCATGCGCGGCTGGCTCGCGGACTGGGGCGTCGAGGAGCCGATGGGCGGCATGGACCACGGCGACGGGATGATGTCCGAGGACGACATGACCGCCCTCGAGGACGCGTCCGGCCCGGAGGCGAGCCGGCTGTTCCTGGAGCAGATGATCGTGCACCACCAGGGCGCGATCGAGATGGCCGAGATGGCGCTGGAGTCCGCGCAGAACCCGGACGTGACCGCCCTCGCCACCCAGGTGATCGAGGACCAGACCGCCGAGATCGCCACCATGCAGGACCTGCTCGCCACCCTGTGGCCCCGCACCGGGCGTGCGGGAGACCCCCGCACGCCCGGCAGTCGTCGTCTCTCGAGCGCCTCGAGCGCGCCGAGGAACACCGCTACATCCTCATGGAGGTTCCGTTGACCACCCGCCTCACGACCGTCGCCGCCGCCACGGTCCTGACCGCCGGCGCGCTGCTGCTGGCAGCCTGCACCCCCGCCCCGCTCCCGGGCGCCGCGGGCGACCCGGACCCGTTCGGGCACGTGCACGCGATCGCCCCGGACGGCGCCGGGGTGCTGCTGGGCACGCACACCGGCATCTACCGGGTCGACGAGGAAGGGGAGGCGGCCGGTCCCGTGGGGGGATACGACTTCGACGCGATGGGCTTCACCGTCAGCGGCGGCGCCTGGTTCGCGTCCGGGCACCCCGGCCCGTCCACCCCGCCGGAGCTTGGCGCCCCGAACCTCGGTCTGATCCGCAGCATCGACGCGGGTGAGACCTGGGAGCCGGTCGCGTTCACCGGGACCGAGGACTTCCACCTCCTCACCGCCGATCCCGCAGGCACGCTGTACGGGATCGGATCCACCCTGCCCTCTCTGCGGATCAGCACCGACGGCGGCGCGAGCTGGACGGACGGGGCCGCCCTCGCCGGGGTCGCGGGGCTCGCCGCCACTGCCGAGGCGGTGTACGCGGCGACCGAGGGCGGGCTGCAGACCAGCACCGACGGCGGCGTCACGTTCGTCCCCGTCCCCGATGCGCCGCTGCTGTACACCGTGGCCGCCGCGGACCAGACCCTGGCCGGGGTGGACACCGACGGGACCGTGTGGCGTCTGAGCGCGGCCACTGCCACGTGGGAGCAGGTCGGCACCGCCGCCGGGCGGGTGCAGGCCATCGCCGCGACCGGCGACGGGACCGTGCTGCTCGTCGACGACCGCGGCATCGCCCGTCTCGGCCCCGCCCCCGACGAGACCACGATCCTCCGCCCGGCCACCGCTTCGACAGGAGAACACCCATGACCACCGCACCAGCGCCCACCGGGTGGGCGCACCGCACCGGACCCGCCGACCCCGCCGCACTGGCGGGGGTGGACGCGTGGTGGCGGGCGGCGAACTACCTCAGCATCGGGCAGATCTACCTGCTCGACAACCCGCTGCTGCGCCGCCCTCTCACGCGGGAGGATGTCAAGCCGCGGCTGCTGGGCCACTGGGGCACCACCCCCGGCCTGAACTTCCTCTACGCGCACCTGAACCGTGTCATCGCCGACCGGGACCTGGACACGCTGTATGTGACGGGGCCGGGGCATGGCGGGCCGGGGATGGTCGCCAACGCGTATCTGGACGGCACCTACACGGAGCTGTTCCCGCAGATCACGCGGGACGAGGACGGGGTGCGGGCGTTGTTCCGGCAGTTCTCGTTCCCGGGCGGGATTCCCTCGCATGCGTCGCCGGAGACGCCGGGGTCGATCAACGAGGGCGGGGAGCTGGGCTACTCCCTGGTGCACGCCTACGGGGCGGCGTTCGACAACCCGGGCCTGCTGGTCGCCTGCGTGATCGGTGACGGGGAGGCCGAGACCGGGCCGCTGGCGACCGCGTGGCACGGCAACAAGTTCCTCAACCCCGCCGCGGACGGGGTGGTGCTGCCGATCCTGCACCTGAACGGGTACAAGATCGCCAACCCGACCGTGCTGTCCCGCATCCCCGAGGAGGAGCTGGTCGCGCTGCTGCGCGGCTACGGGCAGGAGCCGTTCGTGGTCACGGTTGGCTTCGACGACGAGACTCCGCAGGAGTCCCACGCCCGGTTCGCGGGGGTGCTGGATGCAGTGCTGGACCGGATCGCGGACATCAAGGCCACCGCCGCGGCGGGCAGCCTGGTGGGGCGTCCGGCGTGGCCGGCGATCGTGCTGCGCAGCCCGAAGGGCTGGACGTGCCCGAAGGTGATCGACGGGCTGCCGGTGGAGGGCACCTGGCGGGCGCACCAGGTGCCGCTCGCCGAGGTCCGCGACAACCCGGAGCATCTGCGGATCCTGCAGGATTGGCTGGCCTCCTACCGCCCGGACGAGCTGTTCGACGCCGCCGGCGCCCCGCGCCCGGCCACGGTGACGGTGGCGCCGGAGGGGGTGCGGCGGATGAGCGCGAACCCGGCCGGCAACGGCGGGCAGCTGACCGTCCCGCTGCGCCTGCCCGACTTCCGGGCGCACGCCCACCCGGTCGACCCGGAGGCGCGGGGTGCGGGAACGGCGGAGGCGACGCGGGTGCTGGGCGAGTGGCTGGCCGGGGTGATCGAGGACAACCCGGACAACTTCCGCATCTTCGGCCCCGACGAGACCGCCTCCAACCGCCTCGCCCCACCGGTGTTCGCGGCCACGGGCAAGCAGTGGAACGCGGCCGTGGAGCCGGTGGACGAGCACCTCGCGCCGACGGGGAGGGTGATGGAGGTGCTCAGCGAGCACCAGTGCCAGGGCTGGCTGGAAGGGTACGTGCTGACCGGCCGGCACGGGCTGTTCAACTGCTACGAGGCGTTCACCCACATCGTCGACTCGATGTTCAACCAACACGCCAAATGGCTGGAAGCCGCCCGTGACGTGGCCTGGCGGGACCCGATCCCGAGCTTCAACTATCTACTCTCCAGTCACGTGTGGCGGCAGGACCACAACGGGTTCTCCCACCAGGACCCGGGGTTCATCGACCTCGCCCTGAACAAGAGCCCCGACGTGGTGCGGGTGTATCTGCCGTTCGACGCGAACACACTGCTGTCCACCTACGACCACTGCCTGCGCTCCACCGGGTACATCAACGTGGTCGTCGCCGGGAAGCAGCCCGCCCCGCAGTGGCTGAGCATGGACGAGGCGATCGAGCACTGCACCCGCGGGCTCGGGATCCTGCCGTGGGCGGGCACCGAGACCGAGGGCACGGAGCCGGATGTCGTGCTCGCCGCCGCCGGCGACGTGCCCACCCTCGAGACCCTCGCCGCGGCGGCGCTGCTGCGCGAGCACGTCCCGGACCTGAAGGTGCGGGTGGTGAACGTGGTCGACCTGACCCGGCTGCAGTCCGAGGACCAGCATCCGCACGGGCTGCCGGATCGGGAGTTCGACGCGATCTTCACTCCCGACAAGCCGGTGATCTTCGCCTATCACGGCTACCCGTGGCTGATCCACCGGCTCACCTACAAGCGCGCCGGGCATCAGAACCTGCACGTGCACGGCTTCCAGGAGCGCGGCACCACCACGACCCCGTTCGACATGGTCATGCTCAACGACCTGGACCGGTACCGGCTCGC